>JAEEGI010000994.1_pt1 | contig 73505 bp, 63 predicted proteins | sample 8958751 | NCBI WGS metagenome assembly JAEEGI01 (sample SAMN16246545, study PRJNA631951) | gut metagenome | biome: gut microbiome; feature: rumen; material: KS-attached | host: Bos | place: Iran: Karaj | collected 2018-10
TGAGTACGGCTTGCTACACCGGCGGTATCCAGAGTACCACGAACGATGTGATAACGTACACCGGGAAGGTCCTTTACACGACCGCCACGAACCAGCACGATGCTGTGCTCCTGCCAGTTGTGTCCCTCTCCGGGAATGTAACTGTTGACTTCCTTCTGATTCGTCAGACGAACACGGGCTACCTTACGCATAGCCGAATTAGGCTTCTTCGGGGTCGTTGTGTAGACACGAACACAAACACCACGACGCTGAGGACATGAGTCCAGCGCGGGTGACTTGCTCTTGTCAACGAGCACCTTTCTGCCTTTTCTTACCAATTGTGAAATTGTAGGCATAATTGTTTGTTTTTTAATGAATTATATTTGTTGTGTTATATTCCACTTGATAATAGACGCCCACATATACACCTCGCACACAGGGCGCTTTTGGGCTGCAAAGGTACTAACTTTTCCTAAATCCACCTAATATATAAGAGTTAAAAAGACGCTCATCTAATGTTTTTTAACATTAAATAAGCGTTTTAACAATAATTAGCCCACCTCGTTCGGCTTCTATGTGTTTAATTCTCCTGTCCGACGGGGAAAGGAGCTATCGTTCTGGACTCCTTATTGGGTATTTTGATGGCACCAAACTCACGTTCATAACGCACGATATTCTCCTGCAGTGCTCCCAGCAAGCGCTTGGCATGTTCTGGGGCCAAGATGACACGACTCTTCACCTGCGCCTTGGGAAGACCGGGCAGCACACGGGCAAAATCGATAATGAAATCAGAACTGGAGTGGGTAATGATAGCAAAGTTAGCATACTCACCCTGAGCAACCTCCTGAGGAAGCTCTACCTGTAATTGGTTCTTATTGTTGTTATTCTCACTCATAGCTTAATTGGTTTTATGTGAACAATATAATAATGTACGCGCGTAAGACTGGTTAGTCGGCAAAGTTCACCAGAATGCGGAACACCTTTCCTGGATTCTCGCTCCACCAGCGCATGGTGTCCAGTGCCTCCTCTGGTTTTATAACCTTCGTAATGAGGGCGTCAACAGGACAGGTGCCACGCTCCAGATAGTGAATGACGGCGCGGAAGTCAGAGGGTTGTGCATTGCGCGAACCACGGATGTCCAATTCCTTCTGGACAAAATACTTCGTCTGGAAGGATACCTCCGACTTCGCATAACCAATGCATACCACACGACCCGTGAAGGCGACTTCGTCGACAGCCATCTGGTAGGTTGGTGTGCTACCGACAGCCTCAATGACCACATCGGGACCAAAGCCACTGGTCATGTCCAACAAGCGCTGGTGTACATCCTCCGTCTTAGTGTTGATGACATATGACGCACCCATCTTTTGGGCCAGTGCCAGTTTCTCGTCGTCAATATCTGCAGCAACCACGGTAGCGCCACGCATGGCAGCACGTACGACAGCACCCATGCCCACCATACCACAACCGATAACCAGTACCACGTCGATATCCGTTACCTGTGCACGACTTACTGCATGGAAGCCGACACTCATCGGCTCTACCAGTGCACACACCTTAGGGGTGAGCAGTCCGGCAGGAATCACCTTCTCCCAAGGCAGCACGATATACTCCTTCATGGCACCATTGCGCTGTACGCCCAATGTCTCGTTGTGCTGACAGGCGTTGACACGCTGATTACGACATGATGCACACTTGCCACAGTTGGTGTAGGGGTTGCAGGTCACCACCATACCAGGTTTCAGTCCGTTGGGCACATCCTCGCCTACAGCCTCGATGACAGCACCCACCTCATGACCGGGGATTACCGGATTCAAAGCCATCGTATTACGGCCCATAAACGTATTGATATCACTGCCGCAGAATCCCACATAGTGCAACTTCAGCAGTATCTCTCCGCAGCCAGGAGCCTGCGGTTTCTCCATGTCAATAATGTTCAATTCTTGTGAATGTGTAATTTGTATTGCTTTCATTCTGACATATTTTTAATATACGGTAATTCTGGAAGATTCTTAAAACCATAGAAGCGCTGGGCATTCTCGCCAAGGAACAGACGTTTGTTATCATCCGTCAGTTCAGCAGACTTCTCTACAAAGTCGTATGACATGCGATAGGTGATGGCAGTAATGGTGCGTGGATAGTCCGAGCCCCACATCAGTCGATCCCACCCTACCAGGTCGGCAGCCTCACGGATGCGGCGCACAGCTGTCGGGAATGGATAGAACTCAGGATTATACAGCCACGTGATACCACCCGACTCCACCATCACGTTGTCGCCCTCACGAGCTAAAAGTACCTGACTGCGGAACGATGCCGTAGTAGGCATACCGAAATGACCGATGGCCACCTTCAGCTGTGGACACTCCTGTATCACCTCAGCCATCTGTGCCACCTGTGCCTCGTTATCAGCCAAGCACATCGACAGCACCAGACCCTTTTGTTCCATCAGTTTGAAGACGGGCATCAGTGTCTGCAACGGTTCATGCATGCGATGACCAGGGAAGGCAATACCTTTCAGTCCGGCATCGATGACACGCTGTGCCTCGTCAACATTCCACGCCATGCCCATACAGAAGAAGCGGTCGGGATAACGTTGCTGTACATCAGCAAGGTAGTCATTCTGGTTGCCATCGATGACCTCTTGCACCACCACAGCAGCACCTACCTGTGCATAGTTCATGTTCGAGAGGAACACCTCAGCAGTGTTCTGTCCGTCAATCATAAACGGTGGCAACATCTGTACCTCCTCGTCCATGAAGATGCTACGACCGTTCTTCAGCGACAAGATACGCTTGCCGTCGACGGTAGTATCCTGCTTCAACCACAGGTGACTATGTGCATCGATTATGAGTTTGCCCATGTTACACGCTGTTGGTCGCCAATAATTTCCTTCACCTCACGCACCAAATCCCAGTCGGGTTCGCTATTTGCCCACTCGATATTACGACGTACATTGTCGGGGTTGGCCGAAGAGAACAATGTCGAAGCTATGCGAGGACAACTGACGCTATACTGCACAGCCAGCTTCTCAATAGGATAGCCCTTGGATGCACAGTATTCGGCTGCCTTCTGGCAAGCTTGCACCAATGGCTTCGGAGCGGGATGCCAAGCAGGTACACCACGCTGAGACAACAGTCCCATGCTGAGTGGTGAGGCGTTGATGACACCGATGCCTTCGTGTTCAAAGAATCCGAGATAGTCTTCCAATGCATCATCATTCAACGTATAGTGACAGAAGTTCAGGATGCTCTCCACGGTACCCTTCTCACAATGCTCAATGACCCACTTCAGGTTCTGCAGTTGCAGATCGGTAATACCCACATGACCCACGACACCCTTTGCCTTCAGTTCGCAGAGTGCCGGCAGTGTCTCGTCGACCACTAACTGCAGTCCACCAGGCAGTGCAGCCTGAAACTCGATATCGTGCACATTGATTAAGTCAATGTACTCAATACCCAAACGCTCCATGCTCTCATAGACACTGTCAGTGACACGCTTGGCAGAGTAGTCCCACGTATTCACGCCGTCCTTACCATAACGACCCACCTTGGTGCTCAGGAAATATTTGTCTCTTGGAATGTTGCGCAGAGCCTTACCCAAAACGGTCTCGGCCTTATAGTGCCCATAGTACGGACTGACATCAATAAAATTGATGCCACCTTCAATGGCAGCCTCAACAGCAGCGAAGCTGTCGCGCTCGTTAGTCTCACGGAAAACACTGCCCAGCGAAGAGGCGCCAAAGCTCAAATGGGATATTTTCATCCCTGTACGTCCTAATTCTCTGTAATGCATATAGTCGAAGGTTTAATGCCCTTTTCTGTTAGTCGCCTGCAAAGTTACAAATTATTTTTCACACCACACGCTTTTTCCTTAAAAAGTCTTTTCTTTCTTTGTTTTCTTGATTCTTTTGCTTAAATTTGCAAACAGATAAGCTTCACAACAAACTAACAGTTACAATCAAAACTACAAAATAATGAAAGTTATCAAGAACAAAGAGGTAGGAGGTGAGCGTCCGCTTTTCGGACTACACGACACCCGTCTGGAGAACATCACCATCACCGATGGAGAGTCGGGCATCAAACAGTGTCAGCGCATGGAGGCAGCTAACTGCCGTTTCTATGGCAAATACCCTTGGTGGCACGTCGATGGAGCCTTGATAGAAGACTGCTACTTTGCTGAGGGTTCACGCTCAGCCATCTGGTACACCAACGACCTCGTGATGCGCCGTTGTCGCATCGATGGTCCTAAGTTCTTCCGCGAAATGAAGAACGTGGAGCTGGAGGATGTAGAGATCATGGATGCCGACGAGACCTTCTGGAAGGTGGACGGTCTGCGCCTCAAGAATGTCAAGTTGCATGGGGGCACCTACCCTTTCATGTTCTCTAAGAACATCTATGTAGACCATTTGGAGAGCGACGCCAAATATGTCTTCCAGTACTGCCAGAACGTAGAGATCCACCATGCCAACATCGTCACCAAGGACTCCTTCTGGGAGTGTGAGAACATTACCATTTACGACTCCGTACTCGATGGTGAGTACCTGGCATGGCACTCCAAGAATGTTCGTCTGATCAACTGTCAGCTGGCTGGTGAGCAGCTGCTCTGCTATGCCGATAACTTGATTCTCGAGAACTGCACCTTTGACAAGGCCTGCGACCGTGTCTTTGAGTACAGCACCGTCCAAGCCAACATCCGTGGACACATCGAACATATCAAGAACCCAAGCAGTGGTCATATCGTTGCAGACTCCATAGGGTCTGTCACCCTCGATGAGTATGTCAGGGAGCCTAACGACTGTATCATTGAGGAAAGGCAATTCAATGGGTAATGTCGAAACTTCGAAACATCGAGATAACGAAACTTCGAATATCGAAACATCGAAAGAAATGAAATACAACTTTGACGAAATCATAGAGCGCAGAGGCACTAACTGCGTCAAATGGGACGAAAGCCCCAATGCCGATATCATTCCCCTATGGGTGGCTGATATGGACTTCCCTGTCGCTCCAGCCATTCAAGAGGCAGTACGCAAACGTGCCGAGCACCCTATCTATGCCTATACGATAGTGGGCGACGACTACTACGATGCCGTCATCCACTGGTTTGAGCGACGTCACCATTGGACTATCGCGCGCGAACATATTCTATATACTATTGGTGTGGTTCCTGCCATCTCGTGCACACTGCAGGCTCTTACGATGGCTGGCGAGAAAGTCGTCATACTCAGTCCCGACTACAACTGTTTCTTCAGCAGCATCCGCAACAGCGGTTGTGAGGTCAGCGAGAGTGTCCTGCGATTCAGTAGCAGCAACAATCGCTTCGAAGTGGATTGGACAGACTTCGAGGAGCGCTGTGCTGATGAGAAGACCACCATCTTCCTGCTCTGCAATCCCCACAACCCCACAGGTCGTGTGTGGCATCGCGACGAGTTGCAGCGTATGAGTGATATCTGCCATCGCCATCAGGTGCGCATCGTCAGCGATGAGATACACTGCGAGCTCATCATGCCTGGCAACACCTTTGTTCCTATGGCTACCATTGATGCTGATACCATCATCCTCAATTCTCCGTCGAAGTCGTTCAATACCGCCGGTCTGCAGATTGCCAACATCATCTGCAGTGACCCTGCCATGCGTCGTCGCGTCAACCGCACCATCAACATCAATGAGGTGTGCGACGTCAACCCCTTCGGGCCTGTAGCGCTTATCGCTGCCTATAATGACAGCGAGCAGTGGCTCGACGAGCTCAACGAATACCTGTGGGACAACTACACCGCGCTGTGCGATTTCGTCGCCAAGCACCTGCCACAATGGAAGGTGATGCCCATGGAGGGTACCTATCTGGCATGGGTCGATGTTTCTCAGTGTTGCGATAGTGTCGCAGCCTACTGTGACGACATCTTAGAGAAAGCGAAGGTATGGGTGAATCCTGGTACCATGTACGGGCCACAGAGCGGTGAAGGCTACCTGCGTATCAATATCGCCTGTCCACGCAGTCGACTGTTAGAGGCCCTTTCGCATATTGCGAGGGTGATGCTCTAGTATCTGCTTGCGCAGCGTCGACATGTCGATGTGCGTATAGATTTCCGTTGTGCCGATATTCTCGTGTCCCAGCATCACCTGGATGGCACGCAGGTCAGCACCTCCCTCCAACAGTGCCGTAGCAAACGAGTGGCGCAACGTATGGGGCGAGATGGTCTTGGTGATACCCGCCTCCGCTGCCTGCTGCTTAATCATGATAAGTATCATGGTACGTGTGAGGTGTGCGCCACGACGATTCAGAAATACATAGTCTTCCTCGCCAGGTTTGATGGTCATGTGGTTACGATCGTAAAACCACAATTCCAACTCCTTGAGGGCCTTGGGCGAGATGGGTACCAGACGCTCCTTACTACCCTTACCCATCACACGCACATACTGTTCCTCCTTATAGAGATTGGTCAGTTTCAGGTTTACCAGTTCCGAAACACGCAAGCCACAAGAGAACAGCACCTCGATGATGGCACGATTGCGATGACCTTCCCATTTGGAGAGGTCGATGCTAGCCTCCAGGGCATCCACCTCGTCGGGTGCCAACACCTCAGGCAAGTGGTGTCCTAAGACGGGCGACTCCAACAGTTCCGTGGGGTCGTCGTCACGATAACCGTCCAGCTGCAAGAAACGATAGAACGAACGCACACCACTGAGTATGCGGCACTGCGAACGCGGATGAATACCGATGTCGTGCAGTCCTGCGGCAAAGTGCTGCAGGTCTGTCAGCTCCACCTCCAGCGGATGCTTGCCCTCCTGTCCCAGATAGTCCAACAGCTTCTGCAGGTCGCGCACATAGGCATCCAGCGTATTTGGCGAGTAGCCACGCTGCAGTTTCAGGAATCGCTGATAGGCGCGAACGATATTTGTCGACGTTTTCTTGCTTGTTTCCATACTTTTTCTTACCTTTGTGGCGGCAAAGATAATCATTATTTTTGAAATATGAAAATTTTAATCATCAATGGTCCTAACCTCAACCTGCTTGGCGTCCGTGAACCAGGCATCTATGGCTCGTCATCTTTCGAGCAGTACCTGCCTCAACTGAAGCAGCAATACCCCACCATCGACATCGAGTACTTCCAGAGCAATGTCGAGGGAGAGCTCATCAACAAGATGCAGGAGGTAGGCTTCTCGTACGACGGCATCGTGCTCAATGCTGGTGCCTACACCCATACCTCAGTAGCCCTGCACGACTGCATTCGCTCGCTGAAGGCTCCCGTCATCGAGGTACACATCTCTAACGTTCATCAGCGCGAGGAGTTCCGCCATCACTCCATGATCTCTGCCGCCTGCAAGGGCGTCATCTGTGGCTTCGGACTCGACAGCTATCGTTTAGCCATAAGCGCCCTGCAGGCTTGTGAACAGTGAATAGTGAACCGTGACTGTTGACGAGTACATCTTGAATCATATTGAGCCAGAGCCGGAATACTTGTATAAGCTCTGGCGAGCCACCAACATCCACATGCTACATGGCCGCATGGCATCAGGCCATCTGCAGGGCCGTCTGCTGAAGATGCTGGTACAGATGATTCGTCCCAAGAACATTCTGGAGGTGGGTACCTTCAGCGGCTACTCAGCCCTCTGTATGGCTGAGGGTCTCGAAGCTGACGGACACCTCTATACCTTCGAAATCAATGATGAACAGGAGGACTTCACCCGTCCATGGATAGAGGGGGCGCCCGTTGCTGACAAGATATCGTTCATCATTGGCGACGCCATCACCGAGGCACCCCGTCTGGGAGTCATCTTCGACATGGCCTTTATCGATGGCGACAAGCGCACCTACCGCGAGACCTACGAGATGGTGCTCTCCATCCTGCGCCCGGGTGGTTTCATCCTTGCCGATAATACCCTGTGGGACGGCCATGTCGTAGACCATGCCTACGATCGCGACCCGCAGACCAAGGGCATCGAGACCTTCAACGACTTCCTGACTCACGACGCCCGTGTAGAACAAGTCATCCTACCCTTACGCGACGGCTTGACGCTCATTCGCAAGCGATAAATAGCCGTTTGTCAGCAAAAAGCATGCTTTTTTGTATTTTTTCTTTGCAAAATGTTGCATGTTTCAATATTATTATGTACTTTTGCTTACTTTTTGTAAGTAAAACCCTATTATTAACAATATCAATATGGACAAGATTGACAATCTCGACAAAAAAATCCTTAGCATTCTGTCACAGAATGCCCGCATTCCTTTCAAAGATGTGGCAGCAGAGTGCAACGTATCACGTGCCGCCATCCACCAACGTGTACAGCACCTCATTGAGAACGGTGTCATCATGGGCAGCGGCTTCGACGTAAACCCCAAGAGCCTGGGCTATTCCACCTGTACCTATGTGGGCATCACGCTAGAGCGTGGTTCTATGTACAAGGACGTGGTAGAGTGTCTGCGTCATATCCCCGAAGTCGTAGAGTGTCACTTCACCACAGGTCCCTACACCATGATGGTCAAGCTTTATGCCCGCGACAACGAGCAACTCATGCACCTGCTGAATGGACGTCTGCAGGACATCCCTGGCGTAGTGGCTACCGAGACGCTCATCTCCCTGGAGCAGAGCATCAAGCGCGATATCCCCGTACATTTCGAAGAATAAAAAATCAGATGACTACAAATCCTTTTGATTGGCAGTCGCAACTTGTTGCGTCAGCCTATGCTGCCTTTCCAGAAGCTCCACGCAAACCCGTCATTGGCATTACGGGCAACTATGGTGAACTCACCTGTAAGCTGGCCGAGGGCTACTACAAGTCAGTCCTGCGCGCTGGTGGTGTACCCGTCATCATTCCGCCCCTAAGCGATACCAGTGTCATCATCAACACCTTGGAACACCTCGACGGACTCATCCTCAGCGGTGGTGCTGACTACGATCCGCACTATGCTGGCGAAGAGCCCTGTCCGCTGTTAGGAACCATCAATGAGGAGCGCGACCTGCCCGAGTTGTTCATCACCCAGCTGGCCTACAATCGTCAGCTGCCCATCCTCGGCATCTGTCGGGGCATCCAAACATTAGCGATGGTGCTTGGCGGTCATGTCCGTCAGGATATCAGCGACATCTGGCAGCACAACCACTCACAAGAGGAAGAGCGCCATGTCGCCACCCATAGCGTCTTTGTGGAAAAGGACTCCCTCCTTTATAATATCTATGCCGCATCTGAGCTTTCCGTCAACTCCTTCCACCACCAGGCTGTCGACGACGCTGGCCCTCGCTTCCGCGTCATCGCCCGCTCTGACGATGGCATCATTGAGGCCATGGAAAGTACGGAATATAAGTCAATACTGGGTGTACAATGGCATCCGGAGTGTCTGGAGAGCGGTCTGCCCATCTTCCAGTGGCTAGTTGGTGAGGCCATGCAATATCGTCAGACCTGCGACACGCATCGTCGTGTGCTGACCCTCGACACCCACTGCGACACTCCCATGTTCTTCCCACAGAATGTCGACTTCGGCACGCGCGACCCCAAGTTGCTTGTCGACCTCCACAAGATGACGGAGGGTCATCAGGACGCCACTATCATGGTGGCCTATCTGCCACAAACCATGCCGCTTACTGAGCATCCCAAACAATATACCGACGACATCTTCGATAAGATAGAAGCTATCGTCGCCAAGCATAGCCAACATGTCGCCATAGCCCGCACGCCCGACGACTTGTGGCAGCACAAGCATCAGGACAAGAAGAGCATCATGTTGGGCATCGAGAACGGCCATGCCCTCGAGGGTAGCCTTGACAACCTGCGTCACTTCGCCCAGCGAGGCATCGTCTATATGACACTATGCCACAATGGCGACAACGATATCTGCGACAGCGCACGTGGCGAGCACACCCACAATGGTGTCAGCGCCTTTGGTCGTGAGGTCATCAGCGAGATGAACCGCCTGGGCATCATGGTTGACCTCAGCCATGCTGGTGAGAAAAGTTTCTACGACGCCTTGGAGCTCAGCATGACGCCTATCGTGTGCAGCCATAGCAGTTGCCGAGCACTCTGCGACCACCCACGCAACCTCACTGACGACCAGATGCGGGCCCTCGCCCAAAAGGGTGGTGTCATGCAGGTCACGCTGTATCATGGTTTTCTGGTGAAGGACGGCGAGGCCACCCTCGACGATGCCATGCGCCACTTGGAGCATGCCATCGAGGTCATAGGCATCGACCATGTAGGACTGGGTACCGACTTCGATGGCGATGGCGGCATCCGTGGTCTGGCCAGCTCAGCAGAGTTGCTGAACTACACCCGCGAATTACTCAAGAGGAAGTTCTCGGAAACTGACATCCAGAAGCTCTGGGGTGGCAACTTCCTGCGCGTTATGCGCCTTGTACAACAAAGCCGCAGTTAGCTGAATATTAATTGTATCAATGTCTGTCCGACGGCCTGCAACGTATTCTTGTCAATATGCTGCATATCGTCGCTGATGGTGTGCCATGTGGGTCCGAAGTTGCTCTGCTCGCAGTCGGGATAGTGGTTGATGATGTCAATACACGGAATGCCAGCCTTCTCGTTCAGAGGCATGTGGTCGTCAGTCACGCCACCACCATCCTCGGCAGGGAAGTAGCTACCGTAGCCTGCGGCCTGGGCGGCCTGCCACACCTTCTCCACAATGTTACGGGCATACTTCATCGAGAAGTATTCACGATAGAAACGGGCACTCTGTCCACCCACCATGTCCAGCAGAATGCCATATTGATAACTGTTAGCTATGGCCTTGGGACAATGCTCTGCCCAGTACTGAGCACCCAGCGCCCACGAGTCTGCGTCGCCATCGTTCTCCCACTGTGGTATGCCCCAGTCCTCCGCATCAAAGCAGATGAAGTCGACAGCCATATTGGCAGAGTCGTTCTCTTGCAGCAGACGGGCCACCTCCAGCATCACAGCAACACCTGAGGCACCATCGTTGGCAGCCATCACGGGCTTGTGCCAATTGGTAGAGTCAGGATCGTTGTCTGCCCAGGGGCGGCTGTCCCAGTGGGCACAGATGAAGATGCGAGGGCCAGCTGTCTGCTTTTGGCTCTTAGCAATGATGTTAGTGCTCTTCAGGATGGTGCCGTCGTAGCCTTTCAGGTCAGCCTTCTGTAGCTCCACGTCGCAGCCATACTGGCGGAACTTCTCCGCTATCCACAGGCCACACTTTTCGTGCGCCTCACTATTCATCGTGCGTGGTCCATAACTGCACTGGGCAGCACAGAATGCATACGCAGAGTCAGCACTAAACTGGATACTCACTTCCTGCTGTTCATCACTCTGACTCTTCTTCGTCGTTCCACATGCTGTCAAAACCATCACAGCAACAATACTCAAAACATATTTAATCATCTTTTTCTTTTTGGAAAGAAATTATGGGAAATTATAACTGGCCTGCTTCCACCATGAGAACCACACGCTCTGTCAGGCGGTCCACGCCCTCAGGGTCGTACTCCTTCTTCAGCGATGCCCCAAAAGCCCAGGCAAAGGCCTGATAAAAGCCCGCCTTCACAGGACCAAGAAAGGCCTGCACCAGCTCATAGCCCGATGAATGACTTTCACGATAAATCAGCTTGATGAGTAACTTGCCCTGTGAATACGTCAACTTCTTCATGCGGGGCTTATATTCCTGCATGACGCTTTTCTCCACCCGCTTCATATGCTCATCGCGCGCTTTCTGATTAGGCAGGGTCTCCAGATAGGCCGCCGTTTCCATCATAATCATACGCGCCTCCTTGGCTATGGGCAACACCGTCTTCACATTCTTCACCAATCGCATGTAGGCGCCCTGCTGTTTCTTGTTATTGAACGTCACAGGTGGAAACACATAGACGTTGTTCATCTCCATGTACTGAATGCTATCGCCGTCTTCCAGCACCTTGCCCACCCGCACAGTGGGTACGAAGGTCGGACTGTCCATGTCCACCTCCTGCCGCTTCTTGTCTTGAGCGTGACAACCCAGCACAAACAGCCAGCTAACTACAGCTAACAACAACTTCCGTTTCATGTTCGTGTAATCGGCAGCAAAGGTACACCTTTTTCCGCAAACAGCCAAGACTTCCCTCCCTTTTTCTTGTCAAAAAGGACTCATGGGGACAGACCACCTTGAGCTCTTTTGCCGAGTGGGTGAGCTTTGTACTATTAGTGAAATAAAGTTATACAATCGGAAAAGCATATATAAAATTTGGTTTTTCGAACAATTTGCAGTATCTTTGCCGTCATGAAACAGCTTGTTCTCGTGGCTGCACTGCTTTTTTCGCTCTGTTGTCACGCTCAGAAGAATCCACCGATGCGCCTGTGGTATGACCGTCCGGCGCAATATTTCGAGGAGTCGTTGCCCATAGGTAATGGCAAACTCGGTGCGCTGGTATATGGGGGTACAGACAGCTGTCTCATCTATCTAAACGACATCACGCTATGGACAGGAAAGCCCGTAGACCGTAACGAAGGCGTTGGCGCTGCCCAGTGGATAGCACCCATCAGGGAGGCACTGTTCAAAGAGGAGTATGCACGTGCTGACTCACTGCAGTTGCATGTAGAGGGGCATAACTCGGCCTATTACCAGCCGTTGGGAACACTGCTGATAGAGGATCTGAACAAGGGTGCTGTTAGTGGCTACCAGCGACAACTAAGCTTGGACTCGGCAGTAGTCAGCGACCGCTTTTGCCGTGACGGGAAAACTGTCACGCGCACTTACTTCGCCTCCGCACCTGACAGCCTCATCGCCATCCGACTGACGGGACTAGTGAACATCCGCGTGTCGTTGACGGCACAAGTACCCCATATGGTGAAGGCCAAAGGCAACCAGCTGACGCAGACGGGACATGCCGTAGGCGACCCCATGGAGAGCGTACACTTCTGTACCATCCTGCAAGCCACCAACCAAGGCGGCACCATCGTGGCCAGCGACAGCTCGCTGACCATTCGCGATGCACAAGAGGTAGTGATATACATCGTAAACCGAACCAGCTACAATGGTTTCGACCGCCATCCCGTGCGTGAGGGGGCACCCTATCTGGAGAAGGCCATTGATGATATCTGGCACACGAAAAACTATACGTATCAGGACTTCCTACAGCGCCATATCAGTGACTATCGCCAATATTACGACAGGGCACAGCTGAGGTTGGGTAAGTCGCCACAAAGTGACGACATACTGAACGTGCCTACCGACCGTCTGCTGAAGGAAAACCTGAATGCACCCTATCTGGAGACGCTCTACTTCCAATATGGTCGCTACTTGCTCATCAGCTCGTCGAGAACCAAGGGTGTGCCTGCCAATCTGCAAGGACTATGGACACCCTACCTGTGGTCACCCTGGCGTGGTAACTACACCATGAATATCAATCTGGAGGAGAACTACTGGCCTACCTTCGCGGCCAACTTGGCTGAGATGGCAGAGCCGTTGGACGGCTTTGTGCAATCGTTAGCCCAGAACGGCCGCTATACCGCCAAGAACTTCTATGGCATCAACAAGGGCTGGTGCGCCAGTCATAACAGCGACCTGTGGGCGATGACCAATCCTGTGGGTGAGAATAGGGAGAGCCCTATGTGGAGCTGCTGGAATATGGGAGGTGCATGGCTCGTAGAAACCCTGTGGGAGCGTTACCTGTTTACGCAGGACAAGAACTACCTCAGAAACATCGCATACCCACTGATGAAGGGTGCTGCCGACTTCTGCCTGCGCTGGCTAATAGAGAACCCCAAGCATCCTGGTGAACTCATCACCGCCCCATCAACATCGCCAGAGAATATGTACATTACAGACTATGGCTATCGGGGTGTGACCTGCTATGGCGGTACTGCCGATCTTGCCATCGTACGTGAGCTGTTTCAGAACACCCTCCTCGCCGCCGCAACTGTGCACGACGCTTCCCCCGTCGTGAAAAAGATAAAGTCCGCTCTGCAGCGTCTGCACCCCTATACCATTGGCAAGGATGGTGACCTGAACGAATGGTACTACGACTGGAAAGACCTAGACCCTACACATCGCCACCAGAGCCATCTCATAGGACTCTATCCTGGCTCTCACATAACCGCTGTCACTACTCCCAACGTTTCTACGACGGGTCTCTTGAAAGCCTGTGAGCAGACGCTCATCCAGAAAGGTGACGAGACGACGGGGTGGTCAACAGGTTGGCGTATCAACCTGTGGGCAAGACTGAAGAATGGTGAGAAGGCCTACCAGATATACCGCAAACTGCTGACACCCGTGGAACCAGAAAAAGGCGGTTCCCCCAACTATGTCAATGGCGGTGGCACCTACCCCAATCTGATGGATGCTCACCCACCCTTCCAGATTGACGGTAACTTCGGGGGTACGGCAGGAGTCTGCGAGATGCTGATGCAGTCAACCTACACGGATGGTCATACAACCATCGAACTATTGCCCGCCTGTCCAACAGCATGGAACGAAGGCAAGGTCTGCGGTCTCTGTGCACGTGGCGGCTATGAGGTCAGCTTCGAATGGAAGGGGGGCTACGTACGTTCAGCCACTGTGAAAGCTCGCAAGGCTGGTACTATCACCTTAAAATATAATAATCAAAGTAAAACATTTAGCATAAAAGCCGGGCAGACATTGCCCATCAAGACATGGTAAACAACAACATTATAGACACAACACTGGAGCAGGCCCGCAAATGGGGCGATGCTCTGTTTCTGAACGATGGTCTCGCACTGACCACACAAATAGCCCGTGCCCCTATCTCTAGAGAGCCTCAGCGCATGAACTTCATCATCATGGCACTGTGCTGCAAGGGACAAGCCACCTATAGTATAGACACCCGCGAACAGTCTGTCATGCCTGGTGACCTGCTCTTCATCTCAGAGCGCCACATCGTAGACAACTTCATGTCATCGAGCGACTTCGAGTGCCAGTGCATCATGCTGAGCACGCAGTTCTATCACGGTTTTGTACAGAACGTCAAGAACGTCTCATCACTCTTGCTGTTCTCTATGAACAACCCAGTGGTACACCTCACTGTTCAGGAGATACAGACCTACAGCAACTACTATGAGACTATTCGCAAGAAGATGGCTGACGATAGCCACCACTATCGCACAGAACTGGTGCAGGCACTGTTGCTGGCAATGTTCTATGACATGTCGGATGTCATCTACCGTATTGAACAGAGCTCTGCCAAGAAGCAGAGTCGCGCTGATGTCATCTTTGCCCGTTTCATCACCCTGTTGCAGGAGAACTTCCGCACAGAACGTCGCGTAAGCTGGTATGCCAAGCAACTGGACATCACTGCCAAATACCTCTCAGAAGTGGTAAAGAGCGTGAGCAAGCGTACCCCCAACGAATGGATTGACAGTTATGTGGTATTGGAAATCCGTGTACTGCTAAAGAACTCACCTAAGAGTATCAAGGAGATTACGGAGGAGCTGAATTTCCCCAACCAATCGTTCTTGGGCAAATACTTCAAGGAACACGTAGGCGTCAGTCCTTCGGAGTATCGAAAAGGTTAGCCACTTCACAGAGCTCCTGATACCACGCCTCGCCAAAGCGGCGGATGAGGGGTTCTTTTAGAAACTGATAGACGGGAAGGCCTAACGCCTTCCCTTTTTCTACGGCATCACGGCAGACATTCCAACGGTTATAGTTCAGACCTATCAGGTTATTCCCAAAGTTTTTCTCACGGATGGGATACAATGAGCAACTGATGGGTTTGCAGAAATGTGTCTTACCATTGCGATAGGCTTTCTCCAAGGCACACAGACAGTTGTCGCCATCATAACAGGTAAACACACAGTCCTTACCACGCACAATGCTAGTGACCATATCGCCATCCTGGTCAGCATAGGCTACGCCCTGCTTGTCAATAACACTCTGGGCAGAAGCAGAGAGGTCGGACCATACGGTGTCGAGGCAATCTTCTATGGCTGCTATCTCGTCAAGAGTTACTGGCGCACCGGCATCGCCTTCTACACAGCAGATGCCCTTGCACTTCTCATAGTCACAGCAGAAGCACTCGGTGATAATATCAGAGGATATCAAGATACCTCCAACTTCTAGTATTGGTGGGATGTTGTTTACCATACAATAGGGATTATTCCGTTTTGTTCGAGATACTGATTGCAACGAGAGAACTGGTGCAGCCCAAACCAGCCACCACGATTGGCAGAGAGTGGTGAAGGATGGACAGACTCCAGCACAAGGTTGCGCTGCTTGTCAATCATATACGCCTTCGAACGGGCATAGCCACCCCACAGCATATAAACCAAGTGCTCACGATGGGTAGCAAGGGCACGAATGGCTGCATCGGTAAATGTCTGCCAACCCAGCATAGAATGACTGTTTGCCTGATGGGCACGTACCGTCAGTGTGGCGTTGAGTAACAGAACGCCCTGTTCGGCCCAACGTGTCAGATTGCCACTTTGAGGAATGGGTGTTCCCAAGTCTTCCTGAATCTCCTTGAAGATGTTCTGCAGGGAAGGTGGAAACTGTATGCCGTCCTGCACAGAGAAACTCAGACCATGAGCCTGACCAGGCTCGTGGTAGGGGTCCTGACCAATGATAACTACCTTTACCTTGTCGAAGGGACAGAGGTTGAAAGCATTGAAAATCTGAGGACCTGGCGGATAGCAGGTCGTGGTAGTGTACTCCTGGCGTACGGAGCCTGTGAGTTGTTGGAAATAAGGCTTCTCAAACTCCTGCTGTAGGTGTTCTTTCCAGGTAGGTTCTATCTGTACGTTCATAGCATGTTATTTTATAAGGTGATAAGTGCCGCCGGCCAATGGTTTAACAATGCCCTTCATCTCCAAGGAGAAAAGCAGGGCAGTAAGTTGACCGATAGGGATATTGGTACGTACACTAAGCATATTCAGCTGCAGGTCGTTGGTCTGCTGTAATAGGTCGACTATACGCTGTTCATCGGCAGTAAGGTCTGGAAACAACTGACGCTCGACAACTTCAGGTTGCATAGCGACAGTCTGCCATCCCATAGACTCCACAAAGTCGTCAGCAGAGGTGATGAGAGCGGCCATGTTGTCACGGATAATCTTGTTACAACCCTCGCTAGCGGACATACCCACAGCACCAGGGAAGGCATAGACATCACGTCCGTATTCCTGGGCGATGCGACAGGTGATGAGTCCCCCACCCTTATAGGCACTCTCTACAAGAATAGTGGCATCGCTCATACCTGCCACGATGCGGTTGCGCTGACGAAAATTGTTGGGCAGGGCCTCTGTCTGACTCATATACTCCGTGAGCAGGCCTCCCTGACGAATCATCTCGATAGCAGTATCACGATGGCGTGGCGGATAAATTTGGTCGAGTCCGTGAGCCAGCACACCCACCGTCTCAAAGCCATTCTCCAAAGCATTACGGTGAGCACAGATGTCGATACCGTATGCCAATCCACTGACAATCAACACATCGGGTACTAGGCGTTTGAGGTCGTTGACGAAACGATGTACCAAGTCTTGGCCGTAGGTGGTACAGTGGCGTGTACCCACGATATCGATGACGTGAGCTTGGTTGAGATCAGCAGTACCTTTATAATATAGCACCAGTGGGGCATCGTCACACTCAATAAGACGCTGTGGATAGTCGGCATCATTGAGGCACAGGGCACGGATACCGCCCTTCTGCATGAACTCCATCTCTACAGCAGCACGCTTCAGAGCATCGTCCCAGTTCTTCATCGACTCACGCAGACGGGGCGTAGCATCGGGCATCACCTCACCAAGATCATTTCGATGGTCATAGACGGCCTTTCCTCCACCCAATGTGCGGTAAAGCAACAAAGCTGTCTGAAAGTTGAAACCCATCATGCGGGTTAGCGCTAAGGTATAATATATCTCTTCTTGCATGGCTTATAAAATAGTTAATAACTCACTGGGATGACTGATGAAGCGGGTGGCACCATGGGCCAACAGGAATTCACGGTCACGAAAGCCCCACAGCACACTGATGCACGGCATGTCACTAGCCGCTGCTGTTGCAATGTCAACATCGCTGTCGCCCACATAGATAGCCTGTTCACGAGAGATACCCAACTGTCGCAAAGCCTCGTTAACAGTATCAGGAGCCGGCTTCTTACGGATGCCCTCTGCCTCGTGTTCACCTATGGCCACCTCAATGCTATCCGCAAAGAAATGCTGGCAGAGCTCCTGGGTGGCGGCATAGAACTTGTTGCTAACCACTGCCGTCCGATAGCCGCGTTGGCGCAGGACTCCCAACATCTCCATGATACCATCATAGGGATGTGTCGTGTCTAACGAGTGCTGCAGATAGTACTGACGGAAGGTGGCAAAAGCCTCTTCGAATCGGGGATTGGCAGCACCATCGGGCACAGCACGCTCCATGAGCAGGCGCACACCATTGCCTACAAAGCGACGCACATCGTCGATGCTATGCCGGGGCATGTCGCAAGTCTTTAGCGCATAGTTAACAGATGCTGCCAGGTCACCCAAGGTGTCCAGCAACGTTCCGTCAAGGTCAAAGATAAACGCTTGGAGCGTTTCTTTCCATATTTCTTCTGTCATCACTCCTTCGGTAGATAAGGTGCAAAGACACGGTCATAGTCCTCACTGCCTGCCAGTCGACCGTTGACCAGACAGACCAGTGTGATGTCGCCGCGGAAGCAGAGTGCCTCGTCAGAAGCGCGGAAGATATCCTGATGGAAGACATACTTGATGCCTTGCTTCTCCAGCCACAGACGCGAGATAAACTCATCATCACAGCGCAGGGGAGTCTTGTACTGTAGATTCATGCGCGCCACGACAGCATCGACACCTTTCTCATGCATCTCGGCAAACGACAGTCCACAGTGCTTCAAGAACAAGTGGCGTGTATGCTCTGTATAGTGCAGGTAGTTGGCATTGTTGACGATACCCTCGATGTCGCACTCGTAGTCGCGCACCTCCATACGGGTTTCATAAATGTATTTGCTCATCTCTCAATTATCATTTTTCATTTATCAATTAGCGCGAAGCGCGCAGATATTCATAACCGATGCGACAACGTAGGCATTCCTTCTTGTCACAGTATTCTTTCTTCAATTGAATGAGTGCTTGCGAGTCGCCAGCACTCTGCACATCCAGTCCACACTCCTTCCACATACGTATAATGTGGTTGTTCTCAGCCTTCAGCTGTTCCAGAATATCAAAGGCACGGTCGCAAAGTTCCTCTTTCATGCTATGGCGTCCGTAGGCAAAGAGCATCGGTACACAGGTGTTAATCATCAACAGATTGATGGAGAATGGCGACAGGTGCTTGGCATTGCGGAAACTCTCTGAGCCAAAAGTGTAGTGTGTCTCCCAATAAGGGGTCACCTGGGTGCTTAACATCTCAGCCATTGCTGGCATATCCTTACAATCGATGAGTGCTGAGAGGCCTGCCTTGCGCTGGTAATAGAGGTTGGCCAACTGGGCAATACGGATGTGGGGGAAGTTCTGTGGACGCAGTCGCAAGAAGCGCCACAACTGGGCATCCATTGGTGTCAGCGAGAACTTATGTGCCAGATATTGGTATTCGTTGCGCAGCTTAGCGAAATAACCCTCGTTGAGCGCATCCTTCTGGTAACGTTCAGGAATGGCATTCAGTTCCAGCAGTCCTGCCTGTCCCATGAAGATTGCTTCTATCTGGAACAGGTCATCACGATGCTTGCCAACAGCCTGCAAGGGAATATGGCGTGCCCACTCCTCGAAGGCATCGCCATTGATGCCAAAGCCGTAGTTGCGTGCCATCGTCTGGAAATAGGCATCCTCCCACGAGCCACCACGCTGCTGAACGCGTTGCAGGATGGCTATCGTCTTCTGCTCCAGACGTTCGGTCTGCAGGGCAGCCATCCACGAGTGAATGGTCAGGCGTGTCAAATTAGGAATAATGCGATAGCACGGTGGATAGGTATCGGTACGCAGCAGTTCCTCGTAGTTATCGTGTACTGAGGGGGGGACCTTCAGACACATCTGTGGCACGAAATGGCCTGACTGCATCTGTACATCGCGGTCGGCAACACCCACCACGTGCAACACCACATTATTATAATGCTCGTCGTGGTCATGACCATGCAGATACCAATCGCTGGACTTGTCGTGAATCTCCACATTACCCACCCATAGCGTACCATTGATCTTCACCTTCGCATTGAAGAAGTCAGGCCCACTATTACGGTTATGCAATCCTGGGTCTATCACCTCCACCTCCAGACCATCAGTAGTGTGCAGCCCTTCTATGGGCCACATCTTATGTTTCCAGCAATAGTGAAGTAACTGTTCCATATCAAGCTATAATTCTGTTGCAAAGGTAAGAAAAAGAATCGACAAAGCATTGGAAAAAACAAGAAATATGCTCTTTTTATGACATCAATCGGACTGCACAGTTACTATTTTTTGCTTTGTTCCTTAACAAAGTTGTATTTCAAAGCCTGAAACGTATGTCCCACGCCCTGAAACATATGTCCCACGACGTGGAACATACATCCCACGTCGTGGGATATAAAATTCTTAGTATAGAAAAACCATTTATTCCGCTAGATTGTTAAGTTATTGAGCGATAACCTCCCGTTATTTAGCAATAACCCAGCCTTCTCATGCAAGAAAGCTGGGTTATGAAATTGGTGACTCCAATTAGTCCTGTCTGCATTGATAGTTGAAAAAAGTGGATCATCCAGAGACTCGATTTTTTCAGGCTACTATAAACAAGAAACATCGCAAATTATTTGGAAGTATTTAGATAATTCACTATCTTTGCACCAACAAATGTAAATAAACGATGGACAAGAAGGATAAGGACATCAATATGGAGAGCAGCGTTGTTAGCGAACCGATGGTTGCGGCAATGCCTCTCACAGAGATCAAAGCGGTCGATTACTCTTTCGGTAATCGTGACTTTGGCTATCCCCATACACTTGAGGAGTTGAACGCGGCTCTCGACAAGGCCGATGCTCAGCGCAACGACCCCACGAAATGGATATCCTCTATTGAATTCCATAACCGTCTTGAGCAAAAGTATCCATGGCTAAGATAACGTGGAACGAATTGGCTTCAAGACAACTTGAAGAACATCTGGACTATGCCTTGGAAGAATTCGGGCAGAAATGCGTCCGAAACTGGTATCGTGATATCTTGCGTATAGAGTCTCGCTTATCCATCCAGCCATTGTCGTATCCACGGGTAACTCAATTGGAGAATAGAGACAAGATTTATCGTGGCGCAACCATCATGCAGTCATTCCAATTGATACATTACTACGACGAAGATTCTAATACCATCTATATTGATGCCATCTGGGATATGCGCATGAACCCAGTAAAACTGAAGAGCATGATTAAATAGAAATTCTCCGCAAATCTGATTTGATTTGCGGAGATTGTTTTACAAGTGCACAAAATGCGGTTCTGAATCTTCTTACTCAACCTTCCTAAAAGTGGATCACTTCAGAACCGACCCACCTTTTTATTGAGCGATAACCCTGCGTTATTTATCAATAACCCAGCCTTCTCGTGCAAGAAAGCTGGGGTAAACAGATCAAGGGCTACTCATTATAATTGTCCGAAGAATCAATAACATGTCCCGTCGTTATTGAATTTAAGATAAACACCTTTTGCTAATTTGCTAGATGAGCCTCTCTCAATGATAAAATTCTCAACATACCAACTAAAATCACCAGCTATCATAGCTTTGGTAAACTTTAGTGTGGGTTCTTCATCTGCATCATCGTCACTTCCACATGACGTAAATCCAATGCTAACTATGGTTATCATAGCTAAAACCAATATACTTAAAAGTTTTCTTTCTTTCATAATTAGTTTTTAATTTGTAAATGATAATAGATGGGGACTAAAACTCAAATCCAACTTTAATGGATACCGCAGAGAGATTTTCTTCAAAATCTCTATAGGCCCAATAATATGAATAGCCATATCCAGAAATCATATGAGATTCATCATAGACAAGTTTGTGGGTCGTATATGAAGCCAAAGCATAGATTGCCTGTTTACCCTTTAAGGCATATCGACAACCAACGCCAGCTGACGCATAATGACCGCTACCGTTACACACATTGTGACCTAAACGCAAATCCACGAATGGAGTTACACCTTTATTAAGTATAGTCCAACGGAAATCTGCGAAGATTGGTATTTCCATTTTACTCTCACGTTTCCAAGATGGTTTACCGTCAATGTTCCCCTCTTTTAAATTTGGCATAAAATGGAATCCAACTCCGGCACCAACGAATAGGTTGGGGGTTGCTTGGTACCCATGTATAGTATTAATCTCTGGCCAATTCATTGCGAGTGTTGCTCCATTTATATCGATAGAATACGCGCCTTCTACGAAACCATGATAACCTGTTTCAATAGTTTGTGCATTGACTGACGTTATTGAGAAAAACAAAACTGAGCAAAATGTTATTAAGTTCTTCATTGTTTGGTCCATGTTAGTTGTGATGAACTGAAAGCACTTTTTGTCGTCATCTTATTTCCTGAAACGACGATTTCCCATATTTCGGGCGTGCTTTTATCACTCCAATATATCTTAGCAATACAATCATACCCTGATGATACTTCAAATGTACCCGAAGATAACTTTTTTGTTCCTTTCACAACAGTTGTTAAAGATACTTGTCCATTATTCGTGAATTGAAGAGTGTATTCTAATTGTGTTGCTTTAATTTTCCATGTGCCGACAATAGGTGAATCAATTCTCGTTACATCATCGTCATCGTCGCTTCCACAAGCAGCAAATCCAACACTCATAATGGCAAAGATGGCTATTAACAGCATCTTTAATAATTTTTTCTCTTTCATAATACATTTAATTAGTTAACAATATCGTTTGTATAATATATAACAGAACTGTTGTTAAGATTCATACCCTCTAAAGCAAATATAGTCTATTTATTCCACATTAACTGTCGTGTTTGATCCAACCAAGGCCTCATACTCAATCCCCGCTTTTAACTCGGCTTTTGAGCCGCAGGGGAAAGGTAATAGACATAGACAGAATACAATGACTGAAATTGCCGTGCGATTCTGTCCTTGTATATAAATGTTTGATGAAGTAAAGTTTATTACCTCACCTGAAGGAAGGTTAAGATATCTCAATTGAATACCAAGGCGTCCTTTTGTTCCAAAAGCAGTAGAACGTTTTGCTTCATAAACTTGCCCTTTTACAATTGTCCCTATTGGTATTGCCACGATACCATCTACAATAATATCACGCGCTACTTTAAAATCTATATTCTGCCCTACTGAAACATCTGCAGCTTTGATGTTTCGCTCAGATACGACTGGAATCGACGTACCTCCTTTAATAGTTACTTGCTTTTGTGCAAAAAGACATGTGCTTAAAGCAACGAATGATAACGATAAAAATAGTTTCTTCATAATGATTTCATTTTAAGTTATTGATACAATTTTTATTATACACAAAAAACGTGGACAATTTACTTCGTCTACGTCATCTGAGGTATCGGCAAACACCTATGTTTCTTAAACGAGCAAATGCCCACGCCATCTGGCGTGAACTCCTACTTCAGTTCTTGAAACAGTCTTTTGAAAATTTTGCCGATTTTCAGATGACAAGAATCTAAAAGTGGATATTCATCCTATATGTCCTTTTCAGTTATATCTTTCTCAGCCCATAGGCATCTACGATTTTAAGGGTTAATATTATATGAACGGAATAGACCAAAGTCAATATTCCTTTAATCAGACATAGATTACATCTTTTTGAATATTTGACTTGAAAAGTGGACGAAGGGAGTCACGAAATCGAACAAGATCAACCTTGCAATTGAACAGTTCTGTCAAGGCTTCATTCAGCTCATACATAATGCGAAGTGTTGGCTTCTGCACCTCCACAACGATGTCAATATCACTATCCTCTGTATTCTCGTTTCTTGCTACAGAACCGAAAATGCCAAGTTTAGTGATTCCAAACTTTTGAGAGAAAGTCTCCTTGAATTTCTCCAGTTTGACAATACATTCTTGAAGTACTAACATGTCGCAATAGTATTATTTCCTATTTTCTTTTTGCAAAGATAATGATTATTCTTAAATCAACAAAGAAAAAGGCAAGATTTTTGGTCTTGCCTGTATATTATGAGAGATGAAGAAAACAAGATGTGAATCAGTTGCCAAGCTTGTATTCAAAGGGCATGGCGGGCATACCTTTCTTATTATAGATGCTGGCACGAGGACTGTCCTTCCAGGCATAGCGCACATAAACGGGCTGGGCAATAGGTGACAGGAAACGAACTTCGGCACCCTGGACAGTAGCCTCCACATTCACGAAACGCTTGTCGGCACCAGCAACCTCTACCTCGTGAGCTACACCTTCACGCAGGGGCTGGTCAAAAATGACAGTAACGGTATTATCCTTCACTGAATGCCCAACAGGTTGGGGAGACAGAGCAGGCCACTCTCCGTAGGCTACACGATCCAAGCAGAGAGCTACACGCTCTGCGGCTTCTTTCTTGCGCAAAGGATGAATATCAACGGTTTCACCGAGATCTATCAGACAAGCGGTCTCTGCATATTCATCACCAATGGTTGCCTGACGCTGAGCCTCGCGTAGACGTGCCCAGTTACTATTAACAGGATTTGCCTCATAAACAATAGGACGCGGCATACCTGTCTGTTGACGTCCATCATGGTTAGCCAACTGCACGATGCAGAAAGGCAATGATGGGTCATTCCACAATGCTCGCCAACTACCCATGAGCTTCTGCAGATAGTCTCCATAAGGGGCAGGATTGCCTGTATTCGACTCACCCTGGTACCACACCACACCATTCAACGCATAGGGTGCCAAGGGATAGAGTACGGCATTATAGAGAGTCGTGGGCAGATTCTGCAGACTGACATCGCCACTGGGACATGATGGCATATCGGCACCTGCATGCTGCAACCATTTGTTGCTCAGCATGATAACATCCTTGGGCATAGGGTTCTGACTCTGGCGGTCAGCACCAAAGCACAGCATGTAAGGCTTCTCGGGAATGAAATGTACCATACCATATTTATTAATAAAGCGAATGGTAATAACGTTATCTCCTTCACGGAGCAGTCCCTCAGGAACATCATAACGACGGGGAGGATACTGGTAGTAGGTGCGTCCCACCTGCTGACCATTGACATAGGTAATATCAGCGTCAAACAGCGTACCCAGCAACAGACGGGCAGGCTGTCCGGCATGTACCTTGTCAATGGTAATATGCTGACGAAGCCATGTGGTGCCTGTTCCTCGCCAACCCCAGTTGTTCTGGTCAATGGTCTGCCAATTACTATCGTTGTAGTCAAGGGCGGTGAAATGTTGGCTGATGCCTGGGTCTTTCTGGTCTAACAGCTCATTCCAACGACGATCAGCCAAGTTGTTGGCCTTCATCTGGGCAGCCACATACTCAGGATTGTCATAGAGACGGGTCTTCTCCAGTAACTGCGGATAGTCCTTAGCCAGACTATCGGCAGGAAGCCATGCTTCAATGGGTGTTCCTCCCCAGCTGTTGACAATCACACCCTGCGGCACACCCGTCTTCTCTTGCATACGCTTACCTAAGAAAGTTCCCAGCGCAGAGAACTGCCAAGCATTATTCTTGGTCAGCGGTTTCCATGAAGTTGGCAAGATATCGTCTTGTACACTATGAGTATTTGTCGTGTTACGAACACGGAACAAACGGATCTTATTGTTATCAAAACGGTCGATTTCATCGACATATTGTGGGTAAACACGCTCGATCGTTACATCGATATTGGATTGTCCAGAGCACAACCACACATCACCTACGAGTACGTCTGAGATTTCTCTCACCTCTCCATCCTTACCACTAACTTCTAAAACATACGGACCACCAGCCTTTGTCTTTGGCAAGTCTATGCGCCAGCGACCTTGGCCGTCAGCTGTTGTGGTATATTGTTTCTTCTGCCAACGTACTGTTACCTGCTCCTGAGGGTCGGCCTTGCCCCACACGGGAATAGGTTTGCCGCGTTGTAGTACCATGCCCGACTGAAACATTTGAGGTAACACGATTTTAGCATCGGCCATAGAGAAGCTTACTAATGCTAATAGAAGAAGAAAAGATTTTCTCATGACGGTATAATGATTAGTTGTGGGCACAAAGGTACAAATTAGTGAGCAAAAAGCCAAACAAATCACGTTTTTTCCGTATTTGAAACAAATAATGTAGTTTTTGTAACATGCAAAAACATCCATTTCAACAGAAAAATCGTATCTTTGCACAAAAATTAAAATAATAATAAACAACCTAACAACAATGACACCTAACGAAACTCAAGAAGCCAAAGGTTTTTACAAACTCTCCTGGCTGCAACGCATTGGTTTTGGTTCTGGCGACTTGGCTCAGAACCTGATTTTTCAGGTAATTTGCACCTACCTGCTGTTTTTCTACACTGACATCTATGGACTGACACCTTCAGCAGTGGCCGTCATGTTCCTCGTGGGTAATGTGGCTAACGTCATTTGGGACCCCATCGTAGGTACTCTTATTGACAAGAGCAACCCACGTTACGGTAAATATCGTTCGTATCTGCTATATGTGGGTATTCCCCTTTCGGGCTTTGCCATCCTGTGTTTCTACAATGGTTTTGCTCCATCGCTGATATATGCCTACGTGACCTATATCTCCATGCAGTTGCTCTATACGTTCATTAACGTACCTTATGGTGCCCTGAACTCTTCGCTGACACGTGACACTGACGAGATTACCATTCTTACATCAGTTCGTATGTTTATGGCCAACCTTGGTGGTCTGGCCGTTAACTCTGGTCTGCCCCTGTTTATCGCCCTGATTGCTGGTGCACCATCAGACAGTCTGCCCAAGGATCCTTCCGCATGGTTTACCACGATGACCATTTACGCTATTGTCGGTTTCTGTCTGCTCGCCTTCTGTTTCTCACAGTGTAAAGAGCGTGTGGTGATGGATGCCAAAGCCACTGAAGACGTGAAAGTCAGCGACCTGTGGATGGAATTCCTTCGCAACCGCCCCTTGCGCGTGCTTGCCTTCTTCTTTATCACTGCTTTCGCTATGATGTCAGTAGGTAATGCTGCTGGTGCATACTTCATGAACAGCAACCTGCATGGCTCAGCACAGGAGTTGTCTATCTTCATGGCCTTGGGTTCTGCTCCTGCTTTCTTGTTCATGCCACTTGTTCCCTGGTTCAAGCGTATGGTCGGCAAGAAGAATATGTTCTATCTCTTCCTAGGTGCTGCCATTGTTGGTATGGCTATGCTATATTTCATTTCAAAGATGGAGCAGCCCAGTATGATGATGATTTATGTAGCACAGTTTATCAAGAGCACTGGCGTCATCGTGGCTACCGGTTATATGTGGGCACTCGTTCCTGAGGTTATCTCCTATGGTGAGTACACCACTGGTCGTCGCATCTCTGGTATTGTTAACGCCCTGACAGGTTTGTTCTTCAAGGCCGGTATGACCTTTGGTAGCATTGTTGGTCCTGCCGTATTGGCATACGTAGGATATAACAGCAAGACCATCGACCAGACTCCTTTTGCTGAAGAGGGTATTCTATGGCTGGTCTGCGTCATCCCCGCTATCCTGCTGGGACTGGCAATGTTCATTATCTCTAAGTATGAGTTGACGGACGAGGTCATCGATGACATCAACAAGAAAATTGAAGCACGTAACAAATAAACTATGAAAAGACTCCTCCTATCCGCTATGGCCATTGCCATGCTGAGTACAGCGTCAGCACAAGGCCTTAAAGACGCCGTTGGCAAATACTTCCTGATGGGTGCGGCCATCAACCAATGGCAGAGCGACGGACAGGTTCCTCAGGCCGATGCCGTTCTCAGCAAGCATTTCAACTGCGTGGTAGCAGAAAACTGTATGAAGCCTGAGGTGTTGGCACCTGCTGAAGGCATCTTCGACTTCCGTGTAGCAGACAAGTTCATTAACTACGCCAAGCAGTTGGGTCTGAAAGTAAACGGACACTGCTTGGTATGGCACTCACAGGCTCCTGACTGGTGGTTCACCAATGGCTATGCTGCCAGCCCTGTATCTAAAGAAGTTCTGAAAGAGCGTCTTATCAAGCACATCAAGACCGTAGTAGGTCACTTCAAGGGACAGGTCTTCGGTTGGGATGTTGTCAACGAAGCTATCGAGGATGATGGTTCTTTCCGTAAGTCAAAATACTATAACCTTTTGGGCGAAGAGTTCATCGAGATAGCTTTCCGTGCTGCACATGAGGCTGACCCCGACGCAGAGCTCTACTACAACGACTACTCGATGGCTGGTGAGAAGAAGCGCGAGGCTGTCTGCCGTCTGGTCAAGAACCTGAAGGCGAAAGGTCTGCGCATCGATGGTGTTGGTATGCAGAGCCATAATGGTCTGGATTATCCTAATCTGGATGAATACGAGAAGAGCATCGATGCCTTTGCTGCCTGTGGTGTGAAGGTACTGATTACGGAGCTCGACATCAACGTGCTGCCCAATCCCCAAGGTTTTGGTGGTGCTGATATTGCCCAGAACTTCGAACTACAGCAGAAGTACAATCCCTATACTGCCGGACTCCCTGCTGACAAGCAGAAGGAGCTCAACAAGCGTTGGATGGACTTGTTCAAGATATACTACAAGCATCGCGATCAGATTGGTCGTGTCACCTTGTGGGGTGTCTGCGACGAGAACTCATGGCTCAACGGCTGGCCTATCAAGGGACGCACCAACTATGCACTGCTCTTCGACCGCCAGTATCAGGCAAAACCTGTTGTTAACGACATTATCAAACTATTTAAATAAGTATTATTATGGCAAAATTACCACGTTATCTTTTCCCAAGCGACTATATGGCTGACCCCTCAGCCAATGTATTTAACGGACGTTTCTACATCTACCCCTCTCACGACTGGGATGCAGGCGAGTGTTTCGACGATGATGGTGGTCACTTCCAGATGAAGGACTATCACGTGCTCTCATGGGACGACATCGAGAATGGTGAGGTGACCGATCATGGAGTCATCCTTGACGTGAAAGACGTGCCCTGGGCCGAGAAGCAGATGTGGGACAATGACTGTGTTGAGAAAGACGGCAAGTACTACCTCATCTTCTCTGCTAAGGCTTATGATGGCGTGTTCCGTTTGGGTGTTGCTGTTGCTGACAAGCCCGAGGGACCTTTCAAGCCTATGGACAAGCCTATTCGTGGCTCGTTCTCTATCGACCCCTGCGTGTTTAAGGACGATGATGGTCAGATTTATACCTACTTCGGCGGACTGTGGGGTGGACAGCTGCAGTGGTGGCGCCCATTGCCTAATGGCTTAGCACCTGTTTTCGGCAAGTATGGCGACGAGAACGGACTCATCGACCTCGGTGCTGCTCCTGACCATAAGGGTGAGCTCTTCACACAGGCTGACAGTCCCGCTATCAATAGCTGTGTCGTTCGCATGAGCGATGATGTACAGCAGTTTGCAGAGGCTCCTCGTGCCGTAGTTGTTCTCGACAAGAATGGTGAGCCGATGAAGGCTGGCGACCCCCACCGCTTCTTCGAGGCTTCATGGATGCACAAATACAATGGTAAGTACTACTTCTCCTACTCTACTGGTGACAGCCACTTCCTCTGCTATGCCATTGGTGATAACCCCTACGGACCATTCCGCTACCAAGGTGTCATCCTTGACCCTGTCGTAGGTTGGACCACCCACCACTCTATCGTAGAGTACAAAGGTCAGTGGTATCTGTGCTATCACGACTGTGTACCCAGCAACGATATCACACACCTGCGTTCACTGAAGGTTCAGCGCCTGTTCTACAATGAGGACGGCACGATACAAAAGGTTGTGAATGAGTGAGTAAAATGAAAGCTCGCTTTCATTTTCGAACGTGAACAAGCTCGATACGAAGTATCAAGGTGGTTAACGAGTAAGTAAAAAACTAACTTATTACAATATCAACTGTTGCAGTCGCTCAGGAGCAAAGAGCTCTTGGGCGACTTCTTGTATCTGCATAGCTGTAATAGCATCGATGCGCTCAAGTAGTTCGTTGATATCACGCTCGCGACCATAGTGCAGATAGTTCTTGGCAATGTCAAGCGCAAACTGTTCACGATTGTCACAGGCAATGGCTATCTGTCCTTTCAACTGACGCTTGGCTGCTGTCAGTTGGCGATCTGTCAAAGGATGCTGCATCACTTTATCTAGTTCACGATGAACCAGTCGCAGACAACGCTTGACATCATGATGATCACAACCAAAATATACTGACCAACAACCCGTATCGCTATAGCTAGCTATAGCACTCTCAACGGTATATACCAATCCGTTTTTCTCACGCAGCGAGAGATTCAGACGAGCGTTCATCCCTGGTCCACCCAACAGGTTGTTCAACAGGTAGAGGGGCATACGTCGCTGGTCATCATAGCTATATGCCTTGCTCCCCAACATGACATGCGCCTGATGATGTTCTTGAGAAGCAACTGCAGTTGTTGACTGTGGGAAGGAAGACGCAGGCAGGATGTCAAGACGGACATTGCGCTCCCCTATTTGTTCCATACAGCGCTCCAAACGCTTGACCATTCGCGAAAAGTCCACATCGCCATAAGCAAAGAAGATAGCATTGCTGGGACGATAGTAACGCTGAGTAAAGCGACGGGCATCCTCACTTGTAAACGATAGCACTCTCTCGCGTGTACCTAATATATTATGTCCTAATGGATGACTCTGGAAAATCATATTCTCGAACTCGTCATAGATGAGCTCTGCAGGCGAGTCGTTATAACTCTCTATCTCATCACAGATGACATCCACCTCATGACGGATTTCCTCCTCAGGATAGACACTACAAAACACAATATCACAGAGCAGGTCTACAGCCCTATTCAAGTGGTCTTTCAGGATGGCAGCATAAAAGACCGTATCTTCCTTGTTCGTAAAAGCATTGAGGTCGCCACCCACACTCTCCAGACTGTTCAGTATCTGTATAGCTGAACGCTGCTGAGTGCCCTTGAACGTCGTATGTTCACAAAAATGCGCTAAACCATCCTCGTCAGCTGCCTCCTGACGGGCACCCGCATTGATGCCGATGCCACAGTAGACCACCTTCGATGTGGAAGGCAGATGAATAATTCTTAACCCGTTAGAAAGTGTTGCTGTATTGTATTTTTTCATAATTTTGACTGCAAAGGTACTAAATTATTCTTAATTCTTAATTCTTAATTCTTAATTTATTAGTACCTTTGCACGCAAAAAGTTAGAAGTATGCGAAAAGTGATTGGAATCGGTGAGACGGTGCTCGACATTATCTTCCGTAACGAACAGCCTATCAGTGCGATACCTGGTGGTTCTACTTTCAATGCCATCATCTCTCTGGGACGTTCTGGTATTGAGACTGGTTTCATTAGTGAGACTGGTAACGACCGTGTGGGGCGTAACATCATCCAGTTCCTGCGTGACAATGGATGCAAGGCAGAGTGTGTCAATGTCTATCCTGGTTCTAAGTCACCCCTCTCGCTGGCTTTCCTCAATGAGCAGAACGATGCCGAGTATGTCTTTTACAAAGACCATCCCCACGATCGTCTGGACTTCAACTACCCTGATATCCAGAAAGACGACATCGTGCTCTTTGGTTCCTACTACGCCTTGAACGATGTCATCCGTCCACAGGTGAAAGGCTTTCTGGACTATGCCCACGAGCGTGGAGCCATCCTTTACTACGATGTTAACTTCCGTGCTTCCCACCAGCATGAGGTGATGAAGATTACCCCCAACCTGCTGGAGAATTTCGAGTTGGCAGACATTGTTCGTGGTTCGGCAGAAGACTTTGAAGTGCTGTTCAAGAAGCGCGATGCTCAAACCATCTACCATTCGCAGATAGCTTTCTATACCAAGAAGTTCATCTATACCCAAGGGGCTGACGCTATCCATCTGTTCGCAGAAAACGGAATGCACAAAGAATATCAAGTAGCCCAGGTGGAAACGGTAAGTACCATTGGTGCTGGCGACAACTTCAATGCTGGCTTCCTCTATGGACTCATCAAAAACAAGATTTCACGCGACGATATGGAGCGTGGACTCAGCGAAGAGCAGTGGGATGCCATTATCGGCTGTGCCCAACAGTTCTCTGCAGAAGCCTGTCGCACACTCAACAACTACGTCTCTCCTGAGTTTGGTGCCCAGCGCCAGCAGGAGTTAGCAGAAGCCCTTGCACAAGAAGAAATATAAATAAGAATTAAGAGATAAAGAATGTCATTAAAATGTGGTATTGTCGGATTGCCTAATGTGGGCAAATCCACCCTATTCAACTGTCTGTCGAGTGCCAAGGCACAGGCAGCAAACTTTCCCTTTTGTACGATTGAACCCAATGTAGGTGTTATCACCGTTCCTGACGAGCGACTCACCAAGCTCGCAGAGATAGTCCACCCAGGACGTATCGTTCCTGCCACCTGTGAAATCGTGGATATCGCAGGTTTGGTGAAGGGTGCCTCCAAGGGTGAAGGCTTAGGTAATAAGTTCCTTGGTAATATCCGTGAGACGGATGCCATTATCCATGTATTGCGTTGTTTCGAGGACGAGAACATCACCCATGTTGATGGAACTATCGACCCCATCCGCGATAAGGAGATTATCGATACAGAGCTGCAACTCAAGGACTTAGAGACCATCGAGGGTCGTTTGGCAAAGACAGAGAAAGCTGCTGCTGCAGGCAACAAAGATGCCAAGATAGAGGTTGCTGTACTCCACGCTTACAAAGAAGTGTTGGAACAAGGTAAGAACGCCCGTATCGTGGAGTTTGAGAGCAAGGACGAGCAGGATTGCGCCAAGAACCTCTTCCTGTTGACATCAAAGCCCGTTCTCTATGTCTGCAATGTGGGTGAGGCTGATGCCAAAAGCGGCAATGACTTCACCAAGAAGGTAGAAGCACTGGCCAAGGAAGAAGGTGCTGAAGCCATGATCATTGCTGCCAAGACAGAAGAAGACATTGCTGAACTGGAGTCGTATGAAGACAAGCAGATGTTCTTGGAAGAGTTGGGATTGGAAGAGAGTGGTGTCAATCGCCTCATCAAGAAAGCCTACGCCCTGCTGAACCTTGAAACCTTCATCACCGCTGGTGAAATGGAGGTGAAGGCCTGGACCTACAAGAAGGGCTGGAAGGCTCCTCAGTGTGCTGGTGTCATCCATACCGACTTCGAAAAAGGCTTTATCCGTGCTGAAGTTATCAAGTACGACGACTACCTGAAATATGGCTCTGAGGCCGCTGTCCGCGAGGCTGGCAAGATGGGCGTAGAGGGTAAGGACTACGTCGTTCAGGATGGTGACATCATGCACTTCCGCTTTAACGTCTAATAAGGCTAATGGGACTTATGGGACTAATAAGTTTTATCGTTTGGAACCCCAGCCTCAGCATAGGCCCTTTCCGCTGGTATTCCCTGTGCTGGCTGATAGGTCTGGCATTGGCCTATTTCGTGGTGAAACGCTTGTATAAGGAGCAGAATATCAAGGACGAACTCTTTGACCCCCTCTTCTTCTACTGCTTCATCGGCATCCTTGTTGGTGCACGCCTAGGCCATTGCATCTTCTACCAGCCTGACTATTTCCTCACGTCTGGAAAAGGATTTGTGGAGATGTTGCTACCCATCCACTTCCTCGCTGATGGTGGTTGGAAATTTACAGGCTATGAGGGTCTGGCCTCTCATGGTGGCACGTTAGGACTGATGATAGCCCTTTGGCTGTATGTCAGGAAGACCAAGTTGAGCATCTGGATGGTGCTCGACAACATCGCCATTGCCACAGGTATTACAGCCTGCTTTATCCGCTTGGGAAACCTGATGAACTCAGAGATTATAGGTAAGGTGACAGACGTTCCCTGGGCGTTTATCTTTGAGCGTGTGGACAGCTATCCACGCCATCCAGGACAACTGTACGAGGCTATTGCTTACGCCATCCTTTTTGCCATCATGTGGTGGTTGCACAAGAAAGGGATGGGAAAACCACAGACCACAAGCAATGTATTGCAGGTAGGCTCTGGCTGGTATTTTGGATTCTGCCTGACGTACATCTTCACCTTCCGTTTCTTCATCGAGTATACCAAGGAGATTCAGGAAGCCTTTGAAGCGTCGCTGCCCATTGATATGGGTCAGATACTCAGCATCCCGTTCGTCATACTGGGTGTTATCTGTATGCTGAAGGGTCATCGGAATATCGAAGCATCGAAATAACGAAATATCGAAGCATCGAAATAACGAAATATCGAAGCATCGAATCTTCGAAATTTCGAAGTCAAAATAAAAAGAAATCGCCTCACTTTCCTGAGACGATTTTTTTGATGTCGTTAAGTTTGTTGAGCGCTTCGAGAGGCGTGAGGTTATTGACGTCCAGACCAAGGATTTCGTCACGAACTTGGCAGAGAACTGGGTCGTCCAACTGGAAGAAACTGAGTTGCATACCCTCACGGCTCTGGGCAATCTCTGCTGTGGGCTTGCCAACAGTGCCTACTTGGGCATTATCGCTCTCCAACTGTTTCAGAATAACGTTGGCACGCTTCACAATGCTCTTGGGCATACCAGCAATCTCAGCCACATGGATACCAAAGGAGTGTTCACTACCACCCTTCTCCAATTTACGCAGGAAGATAACCTTGCCGTCTGCCTCCTTCACAGAGACATTGTAGTTCTTGATGCGTTTGAAGTTCTTCTCCATCTCGTTCAGCTCGTGGTAATGCGTAGCGAAAAGCGTGCGAGCCTGTGCCTTTGGATGTTCATGGAGATACTCCACGATGGCCCAAGCGATAGAGATACCATCATAGGTAGAAGTGCCTCGTCCCAGCTCATCAAACAATACCAGCGAACGGGGTGTGACGTTATTCAGGATGTTCGAGGCCTCCGTCATCTCTACCATAAAAGTCGACTCGCCCAGGGAAATATTATCACTAGCCCCTACCCTCGTGAATATCTTGTCCACCAAACCGATTCTGGCGCTTTCTGCTGGCACGAACGAGCCTATCTGGGCCAACAGTACTATCAAGGCCGTCTGACGCAACAGCGCCGATTTACCTGCCATATTCGGACCAGTAATCACGATGATCTGCTGACGCTCCTGGTCCAACAGAATGTCGTTAGGAATATAGCGCTCGCCCAAGGGCAATTGTGTCTCGATAACAGGGTGGCGACCCTGCTTGATGTCTATCACATCACTATTGTCGATGACAGGACGCACATAATGGTTCTCCTCAGCCGTCTTAGCAGCACTCAGCAGACAGTCCAGATGGGCTATGACGCTGGCGTTCTGCTGAATCTGTGGGATAAACTCCTGGGCAGCAATGACGAGGTTGTTGAACAGGCGCTGTTCCAAAGACAGTATCTTGTCCTCAGCACCCAGAATCTTCTCTTCGTACTCCTTCAGCTCCTGCGTGATGTAGCGCTCAGCCTGTGCCAGCGTCTGCTTGCGCACCCATTCTTGGGGCACCTTGTCCTTATAAGTATTGCGCACCTCCAGATAGTAGCCAAAGACGTTGTTATAGCCTATCTTCAGCGAGGCAATACCCGTCTCCTGGGCCTCACGCTCCTGAATCTGCAGCAGGTAGTCCTTTCCACTATAGGCAATATGGCGCAACTCATCGAGATCGCTGTTCACACCATCGCGGATGACGCCACCTTTTGCTACGAGCTGGGGTGGGTCGTTCTGTATCTCACGGGCTATGCGATCGCGCAACTCTGCACAAAGGTTCAGGCGCTCCCCCACTCTTTGCAATGCCTCGTTGGCTGTTTGCAGACAGGCGTTCTTGATAGGTTCGATGGCTTGCAGCGCCACCTTCATCTGCACCATCTCACGAGGCGTCACACGACCTGTAGCAACCTTCGAGATGATACGTTCCAAGTCACCAATATGATGCAGTTCTTCGTCGATACATTCACGGAAATTGGGTTCGCGGAAGAAGTATTCCACGATGTCGAGACGTTGGTTGATGGGCTTCTCGTCCTTTAGTGGGAACACCAGCCAGCGACGCAACAGACGGCTACCCATAGGCGATACGGTGCGGTCTATGACGTCCAGCAGCGACTTGCCGTCTTCCTGCATGGTGCTTACCAGTTCCAGCGAACGGACTGTAAACTTATCCAGACGCACGTATTTGTCTTCCTCGATGCGTGCAAGGGTTGTGATATGCGCTATCTGCGAGTGCAGGGTCTGCTCCAAGTATTGCAGGATGGCACCTGCAGCGATAACACCATTCTTCAGGTGGTCCACGCCAAAGCCTTTCAGCGACTTCACATTGAAGTGGCGATAGAGCTTCTGGTGGGCTGTCTGCTCAGTGAATACCCAGTCGTCCATCTCGAAGGTACACAGCCGCGTGCCAAAATAGCGCTCAAAGTCGTGGCGGTATTCGCGATCGTAGAGCACCTCCTTGGGTTGGAACGAGCCAATGAGCTTCTCCACATAGTCGTAAGTGCCCTCACCTGTCAGGAACTCACCCGTCGAGATGTCGAGGAACGCCACACCACAGGCGCCCTTGCCGAAGTGTACAGATGCCAGGAAGTTGTTCTCCTTGTAGTTCAGCACCGTATCACTCATCGTCACGCCAGGCGTCACCAGTTCCGTAATGCCTCGCTTGACGAGCTTCTTAGTCAGCTTGGGGTCCTCCAGCTGGTCACAGATGGCCACACGCTTGCCAGCACGTATCAGTTTAGGTAGATAGGTATCTAGGGCGTGATGCGGGAATCCTGCCATCTCATCGCCTTTGTTATAGCCGTTGTTACGATGCGTCAGCGTGATGCCGAGTACCTGCGAAGCGATGACAGCATCCTCGCAATACGTCTCGTAGAAGTCACCACAACGAAACAGCAACAAGGCCTCAGGGTGCTTCGCCTTGAGGTCGAAAAACTGCTTCATCATGGGTGTCAATTCCTTTGCCATAACGCTTGCAAAGGTACAAAAAAAGAACGGAACTACCAAGAGTTCCGCCCTTTTATTATTAGTTGTTTGCAGTTGTTTACTTCTGCAACATCTTCTTGCCGTTCACGATGACAACGCCCTTGTAGCTATTGTCAACCTTCTGACCAGCGAGGTTGTAGCGAACACCATTCTGAGCAGCAACCTTCACAGTGCTGATGCCGACAGATGTACCTTCCTCAACCTTCAGCGTGTAGATGTGGCAACCGCTGGTGTTCCATACTACTACGTCGCAGTCTTCTGCAATTTCCCAAGTCTTGGCTTCCTTTGCAGTAGGCTTGAACTGTTCACCAATCAGGTTCTCTGCAGCATAGCTGTTCTTGTACAAACCAATACCGCGACCATCTGAAGGCTTATGAGACTCCAGTTCGACGGTTATCTTTGAACCTGCCTTCACACCAGGAATCGTGAAGCATGGGCAAGTCTGCTTGCTGCCACCACCACCAAGCCACAGATAAGCACCACCTGCATAATCACCCAGAGAAGTAGATGGATAATTTACTGCAATAGCCAATGAACGCTTAGTAGCATAGTCAGAATCGAACTTCAGACCTTTGAGCTCCTTAATAACAGCACCATTAGCCGAAAGACTACCATCTTCGTTTACAGTGCCGGCAAACCAGAAGCAGTTGTCCTTAGCGGCCTCTGTAGGTTCAGCGCCAGCCTCAGCATCAGTCTTCTTCTCTACGTCGCTCCAACCTTCAAGCTTGCTGGCAGCAGCATCAGCAATCAGGTTAGCAACAGTCTCAGCGCTCCACTGTGTGAAGTCCCATGACTGACCCTGAGTCTCTGGCTGAGCCTTCACAATAGAATAGATATTACAACCACTTACAAACTGGGGAGAACCACCATACCACTGAATCTGTCCAGTAATAACAACCTCGTCATCCTTGGCAATCTGGTCAGCAGAAGTGAACTTCGCATTCTCCAGATACTTGCAACGATAAGCCTTCAACTTTATTTCAGCATCATAATCTCCCTTAACTGCAGCAATCTTAAAGGTCATATTACCGTACTGTTCTAAGTCTTCAGGTGTAACGTCATCGATATCAACAATATAACCCTTTACATAAATCTTGTCTGACTTAGGATTAGAAGAAGCTGTAGAGGTCTCATCTTCAGGTTTCAAGCTACCTGCCAATGTCAGGAAGTCTTCATCGGTAATCAGATAAGGATTGTTCTTCTGGCCCTTTGCATCGGGATCGATAGCGGGCTTAACAGTAATCTTGATACTAACTGTCTGAGCCTCGTATTCATCATTGCCTTCGAAAGCGGCAGAAATGTTAGCATCACCTGCACCAACAACAGTGATGACACCTGCATTTGTTACAGTACAAACTTCCGCATTATCACTTGTGCACTCAACGGCAAGCTCGTTGGGGTTCTGCAGAGTAGGAATGTTAGAATAGTCTTCACCAAAAGTCACAGTAGTAGAAGCCTTGCCCCAAGACAGACCAGCAGGCTTCTTAGCTGTGCCCTGATAGAGCTTAATATTATCAAGACGAGCATTACTTTTAGTGCTCATATAAAACTTGATAGTAAGAGATGCTGTACCAGAAGCAACAGTTATAGGATAAATACGAGATTTTGTAGATGGACCTGCATTTTCACCTAACTCACCACCTGTTATTTCAACTTTTAAGTCATCCCTATTCGTAAGGAATGAAAGTGAAATTATACCGCTCTTTCCATTCAAAGGAATGGTAGCACTAAAAGAACCTTGGCTCTTAGCTACCAAAAGTTCTGGCGCTGTACCACCAGCAAGATTGTCAGAATAAACCTTGGTAGTTCCACCACCATTTTCACAGGCATAACCGTAATCGCCACCTGAAGGCACTGCATCTGCTGCATAAGAAGAGAAGTCCTCCTGCCAAATAATGTCCTCAGCGAATGAGGGAGCGAACACCATAGCCAACAAGGCTACGAACGAATAGCGTAAAATTTTGTTCATAAGCATATAAATTTAAGTTAATAATGAGTAATTTCAGTTTGTTGCCGCAAAGATACAAACTATATTTGGAATATGCAACAAAAATACGAAAATTATTTTTGACGTTGCGTTGCAATGTTGCAATAAGGAGTATAATAACAGAAAATGTAGAAGAATTATTAATTCTATTTATCATAATGTTTCTAGGGTAACTATACCCTACCCCACGCCGATGATGGTGGAAGGTGCTTATTGCAACATTGCAACGCAACAATGCAATAAGAACAATGTATAGACGACTAATTTGTAAACTATTTTAACCTGTCGATTTTTATATCCTACTAGGCGCACAAAATCAGCGATTCTTAGGCGTTTTGCTACTATTAATAGAAACAATATTTTTCTAGGCAGGAAAAAATATTTCCCTAGGCAGGGAACAAATTTTCTCTCACGGAGTAAAAATATGTTGCGAAGGGTGAGAAAAATTCTTGTGTTGGGAGATGTAAATATTGTAAACTTATTTCGTAATTTGCAATGAAGAGCCCATTCTAAGATTACAGACAAAATTGATTGTTTTCTTGGCTGTTTCATGGAAAATGCGTATCTTTGCACGTTAATACTGTGTATTAGAAACAAACAAAAACAAGATAAAGTTATGGAATACAACTTCAGAGACATTGAACAGAAATGGCAAAAGCGATGGGTAGAGATGAAAACCTATCGCGTGACAGAGGACCCCACAAAGAAGAAGTTCTACGTATTGAACATGTTCCCCTACCCTAGCGGTGCTGGTTTGCACGTGGGACACCCGCTTGGCTACATCGCCAGCGATATTTATGCCCGCTACAAGCGTTTGCAAGGCTTTAATGTGCTGAATCCCATGGGTTACGATGCCTATGGACTGCCTGCTGAGCAGTATGCTATCCAGACAGGTCAGCACCCTGAGAAGACCACTGTAGAGAACATCAACCGCTATCGCTCGCAGTTGGACAAGATTGGTTTCTCGTTCGACTGGGAACGCGAGGTTCGCACCTGCGACCCCATCTACTATAAGTGGACGCAGTGGGCCTTCCAGCGCATGTTCAAGAGCTACTACAGCACTTCTTCCCACAAGGCTCAGCCCACCATCAAACTCATTGAGCACTTCGAACTGATGGGTACTGAGGACTGTCACGCCCTGGGTACAGAAGAGCTGCACTTTACAGCTTCTGACTGGCACAACTTCTCTGAGAAGAAGAAGCAGGAGGTGCTGATGAACTATCGTATCGCCTACCTGGCAGAAACGATGGTGAACTGGTGTCCGGCTCTGGGTACCGTATTGGCCAACGATGAGGTCATCAATGGTGTCTCTGAGCGTGGAGGATACCCTGTGGAGCAGAAGAAGATGCGCCAGTGGTGTCTGCGCGTTTCAGCCTACGCCCAGCGCCTGTTGGACGGCTTGGAGGACATTGACTGGACAGATTCGCTAAAGGAAACCCAGCGCAACTGGATTGGTCGTTCAGAGGGTACAGAGATGGAGTTCAAGGTGGCTGACAGCGAAAAGCACTTCACCATCTTCACCACACGTGCCGATACCATCTTTGGCGTTACCTTCATGGTGCTGGCTCCTGAGTCAGACCTCGTTGCAGAGCTCACTACTGCTGACCAGAAGGCTGAGGTAGACAAGTACCTTGACTACGTCAAGAAGCGCACAGAACGTGAGCGCCAGATGGACCACAAGGTAACGGGTGTGTTCTCAGGAAGCTATGCCATCAATCCTTTCACAGGCGACAAGATTCCTGTATGGATTTCTGAATACGTGCTGGCTGGCTATGGTACAGGTGCCATCATGGCCGTACCTGCTCACGACAGTCGTGACTACGCTTTCGCCAAGCACTTTAACCTGCCCATCATCCCACTGATTGAGGGTGCCGATATCTCTGAGGAGAGCTTTGATGCAAAGGAAGGCACTGTGATGAACTCACCAGCAGCAGGAAAGACCACACTCGATGGTTTCTCACTCAATGGTTTGAGCGTCAAGGAGGCCATTGCTGCTACGAAGAAATTCGTTACTGAGCACAACCTTGGTCGCGTAAAGGTCAACTATCGTTTGCGTGATGCTATCTTCTCTCGTCAGCGCTACTGGGGTGAGCCATTCCCCGTTTACTACAAGGACGATATGCCCTACATGATTCCCAAGGAGTGTCTGCCTCTCGAACTGCCAGAGATTGACAAGTACCAGCCCACAGAGACTGGTGAACCCCCATTGGGACGTGCTAAGCACTGGGCTTGGGACACCAAGACCGATACTGTGGTCGATTGTTCCGCCATCGACAATAAGTCCGTCTTCCCCTTGGAACTGAACACAATGCCTGGCTTTGCAGGCTCCAGCGCTTACTATCTGCGCTATATGGACCCCAAGAACGAGAAGGCTTTGGTTTCGAAGGATGCTGATGAATACTGGCGCAACGTAGACCTCTATGTTGGTGGTACAGAGCACGCTACAGGTCACTTGATCTACTCACGTTTCTGGAACAAGTTCCTCTATGATTCTGGCTATTCTTGCGAGGATGAGCCCTTCAAGAAGCTGGTCAACCAGGGTATGATTCAGGGTCGCTCTAACTTCGTTTATCGTATCGAGGACGAGGGTCAGGACAAGGGTAAGTTCGTCAGCCTCAACCTGCGTGGCAACTACAAGGACACCACTCCTATCCACGTTGATGTGAACATCGTATCAGCCGATGTGCTTGATATTGAAGCATTTAAGGCTTGGCGTCCTGAATATAACAATGCTGAGTTTATTCTCGAAGATGGCAAATACATCTGCGGATGGGCTGTGGAGAAGATGTCGAAGTCGATGTTCAACGTGGTGAACCCAGATATGATTGTCGAGAAATATGGTGCTGACACCCTGCGTCTCTACGAGATGTTCCTGGGTCCTGTAGAGCAGTCGAAGCCTTGGGATACCAACGGTATCGATGGCTGTCACCGCTTCCTGAAGAAGTTCTGGGCACTGTTCTATGGCAACTCTCGCGACAATGCTGAGGGCAAGTTGCTTGTTGACGACGCAGAGCCCACAAAGGACCAGCTGAAGAGCGTCCATAAGCTTATCAAGAAGGTGACACAGGACATCGAGGTCTTCTCATACAATACCAGTATTTCTGCCTTCATGATTTGTGTTGGCGAGCTGGCTCAGCTGAAGTGCAAGAATCGCGAACTGCTGAAGACGCTGGTTATTCTCATGGCTCCCTTCGCACCACACATTGCTGAAGAACTCTGGGAGGCTCTGGGAGAGCAGGGTAGTGTCTGCGATGCCAAGTGGCCTACATGGAACGAAGAATACCTTGTGGAGAACACTGTCAAGCTGGGTGTAGCCTTCAATGGTAAGACCCGTTTCGATATGGAGTTTGCTGCTGATGCTGACAACCAGACCATTCAGGATGCTGTACTCGCTGATGATCGTGCCAAGAAGTATATTGACGGCAAACCTATCGTGAAGGTCATCATCGTGCCAAAGCGTATGGTAAACATCGTGCTAGGGAAATAAATGGTCAAATTGTCAATTGTAAAATTGTAAAATAAATCCATGACCATTCAGCACAAAATGATATTGAGTGAAGCCAGGGACTATATGTTTATAGCCCTTGGCATCTTCATCTATACCATTGCTTTCACCGTTTTCCTGATGCCTTATCAGATTGTGGCTGGTGGTGTGACGGGTCTCTCAGCTATCATCTACTATGCCACCGGATTCCACTTGGAAAATACCTATATCATCATCAATGGCGTGTTGCTGATAGTGGCACTGAAGATCTTGGGCTGGAGGTTCCTGATGAAGACCATCTTTGCTATCTTCACCATCTACTTCATGCTGAAGTTTGCACAGGATATCCTTCCTAAACAGGATAACGGACTACCTTTCAAGTTGATGGGCGAGGGACAGGACTTTATGTCGATGATTATTGGCTGTGTGCTGACAGGTATCGCATTGGCTACCGTATTCTTGAACAATGGTTCGACAGGTGGTACGGATGTCATTGCTGCATCAGTCAATAAGTTCCATCCAAATGTGTCGTTGGGTAACGTACTCATTGCTGCCGACTTCTGCATCATTGGCTCCTGTATGTTCTTTCCACAGTTTGGCGACTACATGGAGCGAGCCCACAAGGTGATGTTTGGCTTCTGTGTGATGGCAATGGAAAACTACACGTTAGACTATGTCATGAACGCCCGCAGACAGTCTGTACAGTTCATGATTTTCTCGCAGAAATGGCAGGAGATATCCAACGCTATTGGTACGCAGATGAATCATGGTGTCACTATTCTCGATGGCCACGGATGGTATACAGGCAAGCAGATGAAGGTGCTTTGTATTCTGGCCAAGAAGAATGAGAGCATCAACATGTTCCGTCTCATCAAGATGATAGACCCCAATGCTTTCGTCTCACAGTCAAGCGTCATTGGTGTCTATGGTGAGGGTTTTGACGAGATGCATGTGAAAGTGAAAGAACAAAAGAAGAAGAAAATGAAGATAGTTTTTGCCACCAACAACCAGAACAAGCTGACAGAAGTACGCAAGATTCTGGGTAATCAGTTCGAGGTAGTATCGCTCAACGACATTGGCTGTCATGAGGATATTCCTGAAAAGGGACAGACGCTGAAAGACAATGCGCTGATAAAGGCCCAGTATGTCTATGACAAGTACCACGTCAACTGCTTTGCTGATGACACAGGTCTGGAGTGTGAGGCGCTGGGTGGTGCTCCTGGCGTCTATAGTGCCCGTTATGCGGGTGGGGTAGGGCACGACTCCGAGGCAAACATGAAGAAATTGCTGCACGAATTAGCAAATAATAACAATCGTAAGGCACGATTCCGCACCGTTATCGCGTTAATAATAGACGGAAAGGTAACCACTTTCGAAGGCATCGTGAATGGTGAGATTATCACTGAGAAACGAGGTGGTGAAGGATTCGGCTACGACCCCATTTTCCAGCCGGAGGGATATAACAAGACCTTTGCTGAGCTGGGTGTTGATGTAAAGAACCAGATAAGCCATCGTGCACGAGCCACCCAGAAGCTGGTAGAATACTTGCGGGCTTTGCCCTAGTGAATAACGAATAGAGAATAGTGAAGAATAAAAGTATGAAAGAAAAACAATATTTTATAAAACAGGTAGTGTTAGTGGCACTATTCACTGTTCACTGTTCACTATTCACTAGCCCTATAAGGGCGCAGATTGGTACTTGGCGCAACTACCTGTCGTATGCAGAACCTCAGCAGATACAGGCAGCGGGCAATAATCTCTTCGTGATGGCGTCTGGAGCGCTCTATCAGTACAATCAGAACGACCAGAGCATCTATACCTACGACAAGGTGAATGGTATGAGCGATGTGGACATCAAGCATATCCGCTGGTGCAAGCAGGCCAAGCGCCTTGTGGTGGTGTACAACAATTCGAATATCGACCTGGTAGAGACCAATGGTAACATCACCAACATCAGCGACCTTTATACCAAGACGATTACTGGCGACAAGAGCGTCAGCAGTGTACGCATTGATGGCATCTATGCTTATCTTATCTGTGGTTTTGGCATCGTCAAGGTCAATGTCCAGCGAGCAGAGATTTCTGAAACCTATACGCCCAGCAATCCTGACTATCCCACATCCCTGCCTGATGAGGACAACAGCGACTACGACAAATACATCGACCTAGTGAAAACCCTTCAGCCAGAAGGTCCGAAGTATAACAACTTCTACGAGTCAAAGTTTGTCAATGGCAAACTCTATACTACTGGTGGAGCCTTCCTGTCAGGACAAAAAGCACTTGACAATCCTGGTATTGTTCAGATTTGGGATAGTAATAACTGGACAATATATCCCACTAATCTTCAGGAAACGACAGGAGTGAGATATCAGGATATGAACTGTATCGATATTGATCCTACAGATGGCAACCGTATTATGGTAGGTGGACGTACAGGTTTGTATGAGTTTTATAATGGGCAATTCTTGAAGTTATACAATAAAAACAATAGTCCTATCAGAACTGCAATAGATGGCAGCAAGGAACTATCCGATAACTATACCTTCATTCATGGCATGAAATACGATAATGCTGGCAATCTTTGGGCACTGAACAGTCAGGCGAAAGATGTCAATCTGCTTATGTTCAGTAAGAATGGAGAATGGGTAAAACACACTAAAACAGACTTGTTTGATGGCAATAATGTCAGTAAGCCTGGTATGCGCTGTTTGAGTTTTGATAGCAGAGGACTACTATGGTTTGTTAATACACACTTTAGTAGTCCTTCCATACATTGTTATCAACCTTCAACAGATCAATTGTTGTCATACACTAATTGGATGAATCAAGATGGTCTTTCCTATGCTAATTGCTATCCCTATGATATTAAAGAAGACCTTAGTGGTAATATTTGGATAGCTACAAATAAAGGACCTTTCTATATCAAAAAGGAGGAAGTAGGACAAGAGAATGTTACACTATATCAGGAGAAAGTGCCTCGTAATGATGGTACTGATTTAGCTGATTATCTGTTAACAGGAATCCCCATCAATACTATCGCCATAGATGGTGCAGGACGTAAATGGTTTGGTAGTACTGGCAATGGTGTCTTCCTTGTCAGCGAGGACAATATGACGCAGATACAACACTTCACTACTGAGAGTTCTTGTCTACTCTCTAACAATGTGCAATATATATCTATTGACAATCAGACGGGTGAGGTGTTTTTCCTGACTGATAAAGGACTTTGCTCCTTTATTAGCGATGCTACAGAACCTAACGATGAGATGACTAAAGACAACGTCTGGGCTTATCCTAACCCTGTAGAACCTGGCTATACGGGGCCTATCACTATCACTGGCCTGACACTCGATGCTGACGTAAAAATCCTTGCTGCCAATGGTGCGCTAATCTATGAAGGACGTTCTAATGGAGGCACATTTACTTGGAATGGTTGCGATAGAGAGGGTAGGAGAGTGGCCAGTGGCATCTATATGGTTGCAACAGCTACAAGCAGTGGAGAAAAAGGAACTGTATGTAAGATAGCTATTGTAAGATGAGGTTTTGGGGGTTATTATTCACTATATTAACCATTCAGTATAATGGTTATTCACAGGATATACTACCAAAAATATATCTTACAGGTGATTTTGGAAATGACTATCAGCAAGGTACATTTAGCATAGTATATGTTGATGGTAAAACGGAAGAAAACCTCATAGCAAATATCAAGTGGAGAGGAGGTACTACAAATGCTGAAGGAAAGCATAAACGTAACTATAAGATAAAATTCGCTGAAGATCACACCTTCTTTGGAATGCGTAATGATAATAACTGGATATTGGATGCTGGACAAGCAGACGTATTCAGGCTTAGAAATAGAATTGCTACCGAATTATGGAACGATTTCGCTACTAAGCCATATTATATTAATCAAGAACCAAAGGCTCTTTCAGGTGTCAGAGGACAAGTTGTTGAAGTTTATCTGAACAATGAATTTAGAGGAATTTACTGTCTTACGGAGTGTATGGATCGTAAGCAGATGAAACTAAAAAAGTATGATAAAGATGGAACAATTCATGGGGTTCTATGGAAGTCTACAGGATATAGTAGTTCAGGCTTTAGTATAGTACCAGACGGATATGACAATAGTCAATCAATGATGGATGTTTTTGAAGCCAAATATCCTGAACCTGGGGACGACTTACCAGAAACTGACTACAGCTTATTATGGAATGCTATTAACTTTGTTGTCAACAGTACTGATGAAGAATTTAGCCAATATGTCAGTGAGTATTTTGATATTCCTGTCATTATAGATTATTATCTTTTTGTCAATGTGCTCAGTGCTCTTGACAATGAAGGAAAAAACATGTATTGGGCTGTTTATGACCAACAAAATGATAAGAAATTAACGCTTGCTGTATGGGACTTGGATCTCACTGTCGGATCAAAATATCTAGATTACTATTATGATGGTTTCAGTTCTCCTGAGTTTGGCAAATTAAATGTTCTGAATATTATTACGCGTCTAAGGAACAATAACGTTGACAATTTCAACGAAAAAGTATTGGAACGCTATTCTAGTCTTCGTAAAACATTTTTCTCTGATGAAAACCTTATCAATCGCTATAAAAAATATTATAACCTTCTTAAATTAAGCGGAGCTGCTGAACGTGAAGAAAATAAATGGTCTGGAGATAGTGACGTAAACAACCTTACTATTGACTATGATAGCGAGATAACATATATTACAGACTGGATTACTTGTCATATGCAATTTCTTGACAGAGAAGTATTTCCTGTCTCAACATCCACCATTAATACTGTTAACGTAAAACATAAAGAAAATAGAGTTTACAATTTAAATGGTCAGTTGATAAATAAGAATAGTAATTCTATCTATCGACTCTATATAAGTAATAGAAAAAAGTATGTGGTTAAGTGACAAAATATCGCTATTTACTGACAAGACATTCATGAAGTTTGTCTTGGTAGGGTTTGTGAATGTGACAGTAGGAGCAACGGTGATGTTTGTATTCTACAATGTCTTTCATTTCAGCTACTGGGTATCGTCAGCATCCAACTATATTGTTGGTAGTATCGTTAGCTACTTCCTGAATAGGTATTTCACGTTCAACTATCATGGAAGTAGTTGGAAGTCAATAGCAAAATTCATTATCAATATTGCAGTATGTTATGTCATAGCATATAGCATTGCCAAACCTTTAATGATGTGGATCCTCTCTGGTTATAGCATAACTGTTCAGGAGAATGTATCCATGACTTTTGGTATGTGTCTGTTTACAGCCCTCAACTATTTAGGACAACGATTCTTTGCCTTCAAGAACCAATAAGATGACTAGGATAGAATGGATTGATATGCTTCGTGGCTTCTCTATGATGGCTATATTATGGTTTCATACTGAAGTCTATTATACGGATACTATCATCACACCTTACGCCATGTATGTCGGCGATGTACTGGCCGTCTTTTTCTTTCTCTCTGGATATCTTATGTATAGCGATAAAGCTTTTAATGTTCGACATAAACTATACAGAATACTAAGAAGCCTTATCATTCCATATTTCTTTTTTGCCACGATTATTGCTTTTCCTAAATCATGGATACATCAACAATCAATAGATACTATTAGCATTATCAAGTATATTCTACTTGGAAAGGCATCATGGTTTATTGCAGCACTCATTGTTGCACAATTACTCTTTACTATTTCCCTTGCTATTTTCAAGCATCGATATGCATTGATAATACTGGCATTTATTACACTCTTCCTATCGTCTTATATTGGTAATGGATTTAATCCAGCAGATTATTATAACTCTTATGATGTCTGGTATATGAATGAGGCAATGTTAGGCTATTCTATAATGGTTCTTGGCTATATATACCATCAAAATGAAGAAAGAGTCAATAAAATAAATAATTTAGCTATCATTACTACACTGTTACTATCAGTCTTTTTTATTAAGCTATATATATTAAAAACTGACGCACAACTCATATTTGGTCCGATAATAGTTTCTAATTATCTGCTATTTATTGGTGATATCATACTCACTACACTTCTATTGGTATATTTCTTCCGTCTTCTGCCCACTGTAAAACTTATTCAATGGACGGGCAGACATAGTCTAGTTTACTATTTTATTTGTGGTGCAGTGCCTTTAATAGTATCAAATATATTTCATATTATTGGTATTTACAGCAATAGCTATTTTGTAATATTTTTAGTATTTGTAGTTGTCTATCTATTCGCTACCATCATTACCTGGATGATATATAAATACTTACCTTGGATTGTAGGAGTGTGATAGGCTATAATCTATTTCCATTCAAAAGATTAGTTAATCTAGGAAACAAACGTAACATCACATGATAAGACAATAAACTCATTAGGATTGCTATAGCTATTACCAATAAATAATAAAAATACAATAATACATCATTGTCTAGGATACCTATTACTTTACCAGAAATACGTATCAGAGTAGCTGTAAACATTCGATGAATTGCAAATATAAAGAATATACTGCCTATTAAATAGTTATTATTCATCCAATAAGTGCGTTTTCCCAAGTTACTAAATATACATAAAACACTTATTTGGAGAAGTAAAGTACATAGTAAGTTGATATAACCATTACAATCATAGACAATACATAACATCATCAATATCATTATAACCAATGACAACCATAATGGTATGCGTTGCAGATAGTATGCAAAGTCTATCTTCATCATTGACAAATAAGCACCTATGCTAAAAAATATGATAGCTTCACTATTGATTCCTGGTGCAAATAAACCAAAGTTGAAAAAGAAAAATATCGAAAGGGGAATAATAATAAAAGCTTTCTTAAGGTATTTAATAAATACATAAAGGATGGGACTTATCAGACACATCAAGAACAAACATTGCAGAAACCAGAATGCTCCTACCAAGCAACTAGCCTGATCTGAAGGTAAATGTGTTATCTTGCTTATATCCCAGAATATCCAAAGATAATCCTGCCAAGAAAAAAGGAGGATAGATTTATGTAATATAAACATAAAACCTGGAATTGCCAACTGTAAAATAGCAATAATGACAAAGTAGATGGCGTTCCACAATATGTATGGAATAACCAATGAATGAACTCGCTTAGTTATTTTCTTTTTGTAAAGATCATAATCCAATGTTCCTTCTTTAAAGAATAAATAGCCTGAGATAAAGAAGAATATTGGAACACTAACACAAATAAGTGTTTCTGTTAAGTCAAATAGAAAATAAAATAAGTCTTTCTGTTGTAGTTCAGGATAATAGATGACAAAATTACAATGAATAGCTATCACAGCAGCTATCATTGGAAAACGAAGTGAAGATATTACTCGTGAACTTAATTCTGTCATAGTATTTCAATCATTTATACTTTGTATGGGTTTACAATACATCTCAAATCGTATCAAAATCACGCTGGTTTCTGATGATTCTTTTCCGTTTTTCATTGTAGGATGGATTCAGAATATCATATTGTGGCTGATAGTATTTACTCCTGATTCCTGCAAGATTGATTAGTGTATGTGATATAATATCCGTCATATAACGTTTATTTCTTACACTGATGGCAGTTTCCACTGTTTCTGGATGCTTTTGGCAGTAGGCTTCAGTAAAGTAAAACCAGAAAGGAATATGAAACTGTTGATTGATATCATTTGCATTCCACGATAGGTTACGTCCAAACTCTGTACTGTTGTCAAAGACACGCTCACCATGATCAGATAAGAAGATAATAACAGCTTCCTTATCCTTGAAAGCATTGACTACAGCATTCAAAAAGTAATCGTTATACAATATAGCATTGTCATAATCTGCCAGCTCTTCTAACTGTTCTTCATTCAAGTCAGGACGATGATAGTCTGCTGAAGTAAACTTCTTCCATTCTGAAGGATAACGTTCACTGAACTTTGCATGTAGTCCCATGGTGTGAAATATCAAAAGATTATGCGCTGAAGATAACTTATCCATCTTTTGATAATCATCCAATAGACCCATATCGTAAGGATGAATGTTTTCATTACGATGAGAGAATTGTAGGTCGCTTATTTCCTTGTCATTAATGAAAATATCCTCAATAAAAGCACTGAACGACTCGCTTGGATTCATGACAAACTGATTGCTCAGAAAGAAAACATCATACCCTGCCTGACAGAACATCGTCGTAAAGAAGGGATAGTCGTACCAGTTTCCCTTAGTACCTACAGCATACAATGAAAATATATCTTCAAACGACTCACAAGTCATATTCCAGCTACTTATAACATCAGTAAATGGCAGTAATCTGCCAGTACGATATAAAGCATTCTGATAAGGTGTTGTTGGTAGCGAATAACCATACAGTTGTGAATGACTGCGATTATAACTCTCACCTATGATAAGAACAATATCAGGACATGTATACTGACAACTGTCAATAGCATTCCTATTAAGTGTTTTGCGTAATGCTTTGGTTACATGTTTCAGACTATTATATTCAGATACGGAATAAGCCAATCGGTAAATAGGGAGATAATAACCCGTTGCTGGAGTCATATTATATTTCTCCTGAAAGTCTAATTCGCTCATCTGGCATATTACCCTATAAAAGAAATACTTTTTATTTCCATAACTAAACACCAAAGAACATAATAGCAGTATCGTTGCAACTATTTTTATTGGTCTTAAATAAGCAGTTTTAAAAGAAAATCTAATATTCTTTTTCTTACAAGAAACTATAATATGGAGTAATAAAAGACCGAAAATAAGTAATAGAGGACTCAGAATGATAGAAGTGGATAGATATGTTTCTAACATTTCCGTTGTCTCATTCCAGTTTGATTGGACAAAGGTTTGATAATAGATAGGTAAAATACCCATTCCAAGCCTCACATAACAAGTCATGTCTATGATGGCTACTGCATACAATATAGTGTATAAGAAAGCTCGGACGACACCTTTTACTCTTTTAGGAAATAAACAAATAAACAAACACAGAAAATAGTCATCAATATACAGTTCTAATAACGACCATAGTCTGCTTCCATACCAAGCAAAAGGTTCAAATATGATACATATCGCTCCTAAAAGGTACATAAAAGTAAAAAATAGTATGTTATCCCTAATAGGAAATAACACACTATTTAATACTCTATTTACCTTTTCTGACATCATGATTAGCTTAACTCCAGCATTCTTTGGATAGGTTTAACAGCCTCTTTAGCGATATTTGGATCTACCTCGACAGAAGGCCATTCGTGCTTCAAGCAGTTGTATATCTTCAAGAGCGTATTCATCTTCATATACTGGCACTCATTACAGCTGCATTCCAGGCCACTCTCGCTGATTTCTGGTGGCACAGGGATAAACTGACTGTCTGGACAATTTCTCTGCAGCTCGTGCAAAATACCGGCCTCTGTAGCTACTATGTATTGTGATGCTGGGTTTGCCGCAGCATACTTCAACATATCTGCTGTACTTCCCTTTACGTCTGCAACAGCCAAAACAGGACCTTTACACTCCAAATGAGCCATTACAATAGCATTAGGATACTGTTTCTTGAGTTCCAGTATCTTTGTTACTGAGAAGCGCTCATGAACATGACATCCACCATTCCAGAGCAGCATATTTCTACCTGTTACCTCATTGATATAGTTACCAAGGTTATAGTCAGGACCAAAGATAAGCTTTGCATCCTTGGGTAACTGATCGACAACCTTCTTAGCATTACCACTGGTAACAACAACATCTGTCAGAGCCTTCACAGCAGCAGTAGTATTGACATAAGAAACAACCTGATAGCCAGGATGCTCATCCTTGAATTTCTTCAGGTCTTCTGCCTTACAGCTGTCAGCCAAAGAACAACCAGCATTGAGGTCTGGACAGAGTACTGTCTTCTCAGGAGAAAGCAACTTACAGGTCTCAGCCATAAAGTGAACACCACACATCACCATCATCTTGGCATCTGTCTCTGCAGCCTTGCGAGCCAAAGCCAGTGAGTCGCCTACAAAGTCAGCAATATCTTGAATATCTCCTATCGTATAGTAGTGCGCCAGAATAATGGCATCTTTCTCTTTACACAATCTACGAATCTCAGCCTTCAGATCTGTACCTTCTGCTACTGGCTCATCAATGAATCCTTGCTCTTTCCACTCAGTTTTCAACATAGCATTATTTTTATTTTTCCTTTTTTCTTTTTTTAAATAAAAGAGAATGAATAGGATGATGTGATGTTGATATGTGCAAAACTTTTATTGATTTTTCTTGCATATTAAGATATCCACCTCTTATAACTAGCTATCCACACTGAGTGTGAATATTTACTGATTGATAATGAGTGAGATAACATACTTATCCACAATTCTCTTTTCTGGTGCAAAATTAATAAGTTTATATCTTTTTCAAGAAAAAAACGGTGGAAAAGTGATGTTTAAACCTGTTATTTATCCATTTTATCCACAAATTAAGTATGGACAAAAAGAAAACCTGCGAATAATAAACGCATTATCCACAGGTTTTCCACACAGTTATCAACAGTAATTTTGTTTATTGTTTGATGGCATCAGCAATAATCTTTGCCATCTTCTGAGCTCCTTTAAGATTTGGATGAATACCATCGTTTAGCATAGTGTCCTTACCATCGCCAAAGAGACTATGCAAATCAATAACCTGAAGATTATACTCTTGGGCTACCTCCTGCTGAATAGGAATGATATTGTTGGTAATGATACCATCGTTTATGTTCCATGAGGACTTAAAGGCTGGAATAGGTGTACAAAGAAATATCTGTGGACTCTTATTCTCTATAACAGTCTTCTTATTCTTCTTAGCTTTCTTCTTGTTAGCTGGTTGTGCCAAGTCAGGACGTAGCGTAGTAATCATCTGCTGCAAATCTTGCTTGAATTCAGCATTATACTGCCAGTTCTCTGGCTTTGAATCGTTAGTGCCTAGCTTAATAACGACAATATCTGGCTTAAAGGCTACAGCATCTTTCCAGGCTTGTTCATTCATATAAGGATGATCACCCTTGTTTAGCATCGTACGAGCACTAACACCAAAGTTCTTGACGAAATATTCGTTGCCCAAAAGCTTCTGCAGTTGTGCAGGATAACCATTGGCAGGAGCAAAGTCTATTCCATGACCATCAGTAATACTGTTGCCAACGCAAGCTACTTTGATAGCATTCTTCTTAGGTGCTGGACGATTCTTCAGCCAGGTACCCAGGTCACTCAATAGTTGGTCATGATACTTAAACCAAGGTCCAAAACCAAATCCGTGACTACCTGTAGGATAGATAAACATCGAACACTCGTTACCAGCATTGTGCATAGCTTTATAGTATTCCAAGCCATTGGTAACAGGATTGACCAATGGGTCATCGCTGGCAGTAACGATGACAGCAGGAGGTGTCAGGTGACGACGAACAGCATTATTGGTAGAGTATTTGTTAATAAGGTTACGATCCTTATGACCTTCCTCGCCCAGGAAATTGATGCACGACCACTTGTGTGACTTTGGAACATCCATCGAGATAACAGGGTAGAACAGAATGGTGAAGTTTGGACGAACATCGAAGTCGGAGAGGGTAGAGATGACGGATGCCAGATGGCCACCAGCAGAGAATCCCATGATACCCAAATCATTGGGATTAATATTCCAAACAGCTGCTGAGTCACGAATAGTACGGATACCTTTTTCTACATCACCAATAGGAATACTTCGATCACCCTTTGGCAATCTGTAGTTAACAACAAAGTAGGAGATACCTTGCTGATTCAACCAACCATGAGCCTGTGTTCCCTCATGAGTGTTTGACAACATAGAGTAACCACCACCAGGAATACCTACAATGGCTCTGCCTGTTGGATTGTCAGCCAGAAAACAAACCATATTGGCTTCTCCATCATCTGTCAGATTGATGGTAAACTGTCTGGCAGTCTGTGCCTGCATGATTGCTGCGACGAGCAACAACGCATACATTACGAGTTTTCTCTTCATAGTTAAGCGTTTTTATGTTAATAATAAGTTATATAGCTGACTGCAAAAGTAGCAAGAATTTCTTAACTTTAAAAGCTTTTTGGAGAAAAAGTAGTAACTTTGCACAAAAATAAAGTAGAAGACACATGAGAAAGGTACGAACTATTGAGATGAAACGCCTGACAGTAGAGGAATACCAGCAGGCTGAGAAGTTGCCATTGATTGTAGTATTAGACGATGTCAGGTCTATGTACAACATCGGTAGCGTGTTTCGTACCTGCGACAGTTTTCGTGTAGAAGCTGTCTATCTTTGTGGCATTTGTCAGACGCCACCATCCACAGAAATCCATAAAACGGCGCTTGGTGCAGAGGAGAGTGTCAGCTGGCGCTACTTCAATACAGCATTAGAGGCTGTAGAAGAACTCAAAAAACAGGGCTACAGCGTGTTTTCAGTAGAGCAGGTGGAACATAGTACCAAACTGCATACGTTCGTGCCTCAGAGAGGCCAGAAATACGCTGTAGTGATGGGTAACGAAGTAAAAGGCGTCCACCAGGAAGTAGTAGACGCCTCAGATGGCTGTTTAGAGATTCCTCAGTTGGGCACCAAACACTCTATGAATGTCTCTGTAACAACTGGTATCGTTATTTATAAGTTTGCTGAGGAGCTGATACTTCGTTGACTATTTTGACCTTTGTTGTCACTCGCTTATCACTTTCTATCTGTCGTCCCAATTCTCGTGCATGAGAATTAATGGGTCGACTGGAGAAATCAGGGGTGTTATAGGAATATAATGATTCACTATAGTACTCCTTAGGATTGCGTTGTGGCAATAGGAAAGGTTTGGTAGCCTTACCATTTTTATCTAAAGAAGAGAAGTAGATACGAGTGTAAAGACCATCGTCACGACGACTGGTAAAGAGGAACCAATGACTATTAGGAGTCCAATTATGCAGACTCTCTGAACGTGGACTGTTTACTTCATTCATTGGACGAGTCTCTCCTGTCTGCAAATCCAATAGCCAGAGATCTGCTTCAGGATGCCACACAGAGAAATAACCATAATCTATCTGTGTGTACATGATATATCGGCCATCATAAGAAGGACGAGCCCATGTGACGCTCTTCCCTGTGGTGGCAGTATTGATAAGCGTATCTACGTGTTCACCTAATCGTCCTGTCTTTACATCAAAAGCCACACGGCAAAGACTATACTTTTCTTTATCGTAGTTATTCGGATAGCCCTCCCGCTTGGCAGTAGTGAAATAGAGCCATTTTCCATCAGGAGAGAATGCAGGAGTATTCTCTGCCCACATGGTTTTCATTGTTAGGGTATCCTTCAGAATGGTATGTGTCTGCGTGTCGTAAATAAATACATCAGACTCGCTGTCGTAAACCTCAATGCGTTTTCTGCCGGCTGTATGGAACATCTGCGTGGTCTTATTGGTTGAGAAAGCACAATAGCGTCCTTCTGGATGCCAATAAGGATAGACCATCGATCCGCCAAGACTATCATTGCGAGCTTGCAACACTTCGTCGTTACCTTTGATGCTCATAATGGTACCACCATGCTGACCACGAACATGCCAGACATGCTGGTCAGGATTGGTACGATTAGCAGTATGGCAATTGATACACATACCTGGTGTCTGTGTGTTTTCTATGAGTGCTGTCTCTTCGAAATCAGAGAGACAACGCTGATAGAGTCCCATTTTGCTATAGATTTCGTAGCTAGGAGGAATGCGACGATAGGTAATGCCCCAAGCATCCATTTTTTCATTACTGATATAGACTTGAAAACCACGATACTGCATCCACTCACCATTCTTTTCTGCACAAACGGTAAAGGTCAGCTGACCTCCTTTATTTGCCTCTAACAGCTGGTGCCATTCGTCAATATCAAAGTCTGCATAGTCGCCATTAGCATGTATGCTGCCAGATTTGGAACCCTTAACCTCTACATCTATGGTCTCAAAGTCATCATCAGCCATTGCAAAGTTCAAGGGGGCAATATTCGTAGGTATTGTGACTTCTGTATAGTCAGGCCAGATAGCAGGAAGCTGCTGGACCTGTTTAACATCCTTAGGATACGAATGACACCCCATAAGAAGTATCATAAGAAGTGTTGGAAGGAGTATATGACAAATATGCTGTTTCATACCTGATTTATATAAAGAAGAGATCTATCGTGTTTGCATATTCCTTTCTGGCTTCATACAAGAAAGGATGGTTTTTGATAAGCTCTGGATTGTCTGCAATCTGACGCATGGAGTGTGCCCATTTTCTGTAGAAAGTGGTCTTTTCCAAGATAGTGATGTATTTTCGTGCCACATCGTAGTGACCACTGATGATATTGGTCTCTACCAGTCGTTTCAGGGCTCTCCCGCTTTTGTTATAGTTTGGAATATATTCCATCGCATCAAAGGCCACACGCTGAGCAATATTGGTCCAATAGAGTTGATAAGCCATATCGCTCACAATAAAGGCAGACGACACACTACCATATTTAACGATAAAATGTGCTTCATTCGTATTGAATACTGATTCATAACTGTTTTGTTGCTGGCTTGGAATGACCAGATTATTCATCAGTTCCATACGGCCCATTTCTCCTACTTTATGGTGTGCAAACAATACAGCACTACTTACTGCTGGGGATTCTGGGTTCTTGAATTTACGAATAATCTCATGCCAATTTCCTTGACGTATCAGCATGTCACATTCCATTTCCTCATAAGTACTCATCTGCATGCCCACTCTGTTGTCACCATCAATATAGTCAATACCCATAGCCACTTGTTTGAGAGGGTAGGGCACCAGGTACGAACTGCCTATCAGACAGGCTGCAAATAGCGTGACAGTAAGGGGTATCCAGCGAATGCAACAAAAGACAAGGAGGATGGCTATGGGACCTGCGAGCCAGTACATCACAGGAATAGCCAGAAGTATCGCCCAGATTCTTTTTTCTTTTGGAATAACCATCATGATACATCCAGCTCCTAATACTAAAATGATAGCTATTGTTAATGTTAGTGAGATTTGTGGCAACATGGCCAATCGCCACAAAATAGCAGGAAAAAGAAGGGAAAGAACAAATCTGTAAATTGTCTTTAGTGAAGGGAAGAATAGTCTAAGCCATTGGCTTGACAGTTGCTGGACAACAATAAAGAAAATGGTATATGCGATAGCTCCATTTATTGGATTGATGAAGAACTGGCTAATCATCTCAGAGAGATATTGAGCCAGTCCTCCAGGCATCACGATACGTTCCGTAAAATAGTCTCCTGTCCAAAGAAAGAGTTGCGTCATCTCTCTGACCACAGGAATAAAAGGATACAGGAACAACCAATAACAAAACACCATAGCAGACAGTATGGCCAAAACAATTGGTTGCCAGTATTTCGATTTAATAATATTCATGTTCTCTTTATAATCTTTCTATGTGCCTGTATTAGCTGTATATGGAGTGTAAATACAGCTGATACGCGTCTGTATTAGCTGTACAAATTTCTGTATTAGCTGTTCTTTTTCTGTATTAGCTGTATTAGTGGGCCTCGAGCCAGTTGTCGCCAAAGCCGGAGTCTGCAACAAGGGGTACAGCCATGTGGAAGGCGTTCTGCATCTCTTCGATGACGATACGCTCTACCTTTTCTTTCTCATCAGGATAGACGCTGAAGTTGAGTTCGTCGTGGACCTGGAGAATCATCTTGCTCTTAATGCCTTCTGCCTTGAAGCGCTGGAAGATGTGAATCATCGCCACCTTGATGATGTCTGCTGCAGTACCCTGAATGGGGGCATTGATGGCGTTACGCTCAGCAAAACCACGCACGACGCTGTTGGCAGAGTTGATGTCTGGCAGGTAGCGACGACGTCCAAATAGGGTAGTGACGTAACCTTGTTTTCTGGCTATTTCCTTGGACTTCTCCATGTAGTCGTGAACCTCTGGGAAGGTGGCGAAGTAACCATCTATCAGCATCTTAGCTTCGTCGCGAGGGATATCCAAGCGCTCTGCGAGACCAAAGACAGTAATGCCATAGATGATACCAAAATTGGCACGTTTTGATTTCGTTCGTTCGTCACGTGTAACCTCTTCAATGGGCTTCTTGTAGATGTTGGCAGCAGTAGCAGCATGCAGGTCTTTACCCTCGCGGAACACCTCAATCATATTGGGGTCCTGAGAGAGATGAGCCATCACACGAAGCTCAATCTGACTATAGTCTGCAGAGAAGAACAAACAGCCAGGCTCAGGGATAAAGGCCTTGCGAATCTCCTTGCCGTCTTCACCACGAATAGGGATATTCTGCAGGTTGGGGTCAGAAGACGACAGGCGTCCTGTAGCTGTGATGGTCTGGTTGAACGAGGTGTGGATGTGACCTGTACGAGGATTAATCAGCTTGGGAAGAGCATCGATGTAGGTGCCGATGAGTTTCTTCAACCCTCTGTGTTCCAGGATATCAGCCACAATTTCGTGCTTGTTCTTCAGCTGCTGCAACACCTCTTCGCTGGTGACATACTGACCTGTCTTTGTCTTCTTGGCCTTCTCGACAATCTTGAGTTTATCGAACAGGATTTCACCCACCTGTTTGGGTGAGGCAATGTTGAATTGTTCGCCAGCCAACTCGTAGATGCGTGCCTCTATCTCATTCATGCGAGCCGTAAACTGCTTACTGGTTTCAGCCAACGACAGGGTATCGAGACAGACACCATTCATCTCCATCTCTGCCAAGACAGGCATCAGGGGCATCTCTATATTATAAAAGAGGTCTTCGCAATCGTACTTCTTCAACTCAGGTTCAAGTTTGTTCTTTAGTTGCAGGGTGATGTCAGCATCCTCGCAAGCATATTCATAGACATCCTTGGGGTCCAAATCGCGCATCGAACGCTGGCTCTTACCCTTGGGACCAATGAGTTCGTCGATATGGATAGTCTGATAGTGCAGATAGATTTCTGCCATATAGTCCATGTTGTGACGAAGTTCTGGTTGGATGAGGTAGTGGGCTATCATCGTGTCCCACATCGGACCCTTCAACTCAACGTCATAATTTCTGAGCACCTCGAGGTCGTACTTTAGATTTTGTCCAACTTTAAGAATTTTGGAGTCTTCGTAGAGAGGTTTAAAGATATTAACAATTCGCAACGCTTCTTCACGATTGGCAGGAATGGGCACATAAAAGGCCTTGTGTTCCTCAACTGAGAAGCTTAAACCTACCAATTCTGCGTCGATGGGAGTCGTCGAAGTGGTCTCTGTGTCTAGAACGAAGAATTGTTTTGTCAATAAAAAGTCATACAATTTCTGTAAATCGTTCTCATTATCAACGAGTTTGTATTCATGAGCCACCGTTTTTAGCGTCTCAAAACTCGAAAATTCCGGCTCATTCGTAGTGGGGGCAGCAAATTCTGCAAAGAGATCGAGTTGTTGATTAACAGGTTTAACGACTTTTTCAGGTTTTTTAAGAATCTTGTTGGCGAGGCTCTTGAACTCCAATTCTTCCAACAATTTTCCAAGTTCAGCTTCGTTGGGTTCAGAAACCTTCAATTCGTCCATATTGAGTTCGATGGGTACATCAGTTTTGATGGTGGCCAGGAACTGTGACATCTTGATATCATCGATGTGAGTTTCCACTTTCGTCTTCAACGCACCCTTGATTTCATCGACACGACGAAGCATCTCATCGATGCTGCCAAACTCGTTGATGAGTTTCACAGCTGTCTTCTCACCAACACCAGGACAACCAGGGAAGTTATCTGCGGAGTCACCCATCAATGCCAAGAGGTCAATAACTGCTTGTGTCGATGGAATGGCATATTTTGCTTTTACCTCCTCAGGACCCATCGTCTCGTAACCACCTCCGTGACGAGGGCGGAATATATAGACGTGATCACCTACCAATTGACCATAGTCTTTGTCTGGGGTCAACATATAGGTATCGATACCTTGCTGGCCAGCTTTCGTTGCCAAAGTACCGATGACATCGTCTGCTTCGTAACCATCGACCTGCAGAATGGGGATATTCCAGGCTCGCAACAAGTCTTTGATGATGGGTACTGACTGCTTGATATCCTCAGGGGTAGCCTCGCGTTGAGCTTTATAGGCAGGGTAGGCTTCAGAGCGGAACGTAGGACCATGAGGGTCGAAGGCCACACCAATATGGGTGGGCTGCTCTTTGGTAAGTACTTCCTGCAGGGTATTCAGGAAGCCCATAATGGCACTGGTATTAAGTCCCTTGGAGTTGATTCGAGGGTTCTTGATGAATGCGTAGTAGGAACGATAGATGAGCGCGTAGGCATCTAAAAGGAATAACTTTTGCATAACGTTTTGGAAATTTCGTGTAAAATTACAAAGAAAATGTTGAATATCCAATTATTTTCATTACTTTTGCAACAAAATATTGTGTCACATGGATTATTTAAGCATCATTAAACAACCTATTGCAAGCGATTTGTCCGATTTCATCGCTCTCTTTGAACAGGCGTTGAGTCATGAGGATGGTATGTTGGGTTCTGCCTTAAGCCACATTCGTCAGCGTGGCGGGAAGCGTATGCGTCCTATACTGATGTTGCTGATGGCGAAGAACTATGGTGCTGTTTCGCAGGTGACGCAACATTCTGCTGTGGGTCTTGAACTGCTTCATACAGCTTCGTTGGTTCACGATGATGTGGTTGATGAGAGTGGAGAGCGTAGAGGGCAGGCGTCTGTGAATGCTACCTATAATAATAAGGTGGCTGTATTGGTAGGCGACTATATCCTTTCTACTGCGCTTTTGCATGTGTCGTTTACTGGCAACCAAGGTATTGTTCAGGAGCTTTCTGAACTGGGTCGTACACTGGCTGCTGGTGAGATTCTGCAGTTGTCGAACATTCAGAATCAGCAGATTTCTGAGGATGTTTACTATCAAGTTATTCAACAGAAGACAGCTGCCTTGTTCCAGTCGTGTGCTGCCATTGGTGCTTTATCAGCTGGAGCAAGTGAAGAGGATGTCAAGAAGGCTGGTGAATTCGGAAGAAACCTGGGTATCATGTTCCAGATTCGCGATGATATTTTCGACTATTTCGACTCTAAAGAGATAGGTAAACCTACAGGTAACGATATGACGGAAGGTAAGCTAACGCTGCCTGTCATCTATGCATTGAATAATACTGATTTTGATTCCATGCAGACGTTGGCGAAGAAGGTGAAGGCTGGCACGATTAATCCGGATGAAATCGCCGTTCTGGTGGAGTTTACGAAGCAACAGGGTGGTATAGAATATGCTGAACAGAAGATGGCTGAATTCAGTCAACTCTGTAAGGACTATATTGACAACAACGTAAAAGAAAAGGCTATCAGGGATGCCCTGACAGCCTATGTAGATTACGTCGTTCAGCGTAACTATTAGAAGAATTTCACTTCCTTGCCAGCCAGATCGCTCAGGATGAGGTTTGGCAGACGACTGGTACCCAGACGGAAGTAGTAATTGGTGAGCCACTTCTCGCCCAGAATCTCCTCTACAATGCTGTAGTAGGTGAGGGCATCTTTTACGCTGTTGATGCCGCCAGCAGGCTTCAGACCAACCATGATACCTGTCTGGTCGTAGTATTCCTTGATAGCCTGACACATGACATAGACAGCCTCTGGGGTAGCGCCAACCTTCTCCTTACCTGTAGAGGTCTTGATGTAGTCTGCACCAGCATACATCGACAGGATAGAAGCCTTCTTGACGTTCGACAGATTCAGCAGGTCGCCAGTCTCCAGGATAACCTTCATAGGAACATCACCACAAGCTGCTTTCTGCTCCCAAATCTCGTCGCAAACAGTCTCGTAGTCACCTGACAGGAACTCACCAACATGCATCACGATATCTACGTTCTCTGCACCATCCTGGACAGCCAGCTTGGTCTCAGCAACCTTGATCTCAATGAGGGCCTGAGAAGAGGGGAATGCACCACTGACAACAGTAGGAATTACGCCTTCTACCTCCAATGAATCAGCTACCAGCTGAGCAAAACGAGGATAGGTAACAACAGTAGCTACATGGGGCAGGTTAGGATATTCTTCTGAGAACTTGTTGACCTTCTCAACCAGCTTCAGTACACTCTCTGCAGAGTCCTGAGTGGTCAGGGTAGTCATACATACAGAACCTAAGAGGAATTTCTTAACTTCCTCTGTGTCGTTCTTGGGAACGCGCTCGTCAATGATTTTCTTCACAGCTGCTGCTACAGCGGCTTCGTCAACATTGCAGTTGTACTTGGCTAACGCCTGCTCGTACTTGCTTTTCAATTCTTCCATAATACTAGTTTTTTAGTTAAATAAGATTAGAGTTTTTCGTTTTGTATATGTCTTTCCTTATCTCTAAGGGTTTTCTTTTCGATGTTCTTTTTCAGCTCTTCTGTCAGGTCTACACCAGTCTGGTTAGCCAGGCAGAGCAATACCCAAAGCACATCAGCCATCTCGTCGCCAAGGTTGTCTTTCTCGCCAGCCTTGAAGCTTTGATCGCCATATTTGCGAGCCATCACACGTGCCAGTTCACCAACTTCTTCTGTCAGAACGGCCATATTGGTGAGCTCAGAGAAATAGCGCACTCCATATTTCTTAATCCATTGATCTACAGTATCTTGCGCTTCTCTTATCGTCATATTACTCTTTGTTTTTCGTATCCATACAGATGGTGACAGGACCATCATTCAGCAGTTCTACTTTCATATCTGCGCCAAACTCACCAGTGCCCACAGGTTTGCCAATGGCCTCGCTGAGCTGATGGCAGAAAGCCTCGTAGAGTGGGATAGCGTGCTCATGACTGCCAGCGCCTAACCAAGAAGGACGATTACCTTTCTTATAGCTGGCAAAGAGGGTAAACTGACTAACCACTAATGCCTCTCCATTGACGTCCAGCATACTGCGATTCATGACGCCTTCTTCATCATCGAAAACGCGTAGGTTAGCAACCTTTCTGACAAGCCATTCAACGTCCTCTTTGGTGTCCTCATTGCATACTCCCAAGAGTATCAGAAAACCTAGTCCTATCTCTGACTTTTTGATGCCATTGATGGTGACGCTGGCCTTGCTGACTCTCTGTATTACTGCTCTCATTCTGCAAAGATAGGAAATAATTCTGATACAACCAAGAAAATCAGGCATGAAAATAGTTATAAACTATCTTTGCCTTGGCCTGACCAATGATTGTAGTGAGTTCATCGAGTTGTGTCTCACGTATTTTTTTGACTGATTTAAGAGCTTTTAGGAGCTCGTCACGCGTCTTTGGACCTATTCCTTTGATATTATCCAACTCTGAGTGTAAAGCGTGCTTAGAACGCTGTTCTCGATGGAAAGTGATAGCAAAGCGATGCACTTCATCTTGCAGTTGAGTTAGCACACGAAACAACTCTGAGGTGTCTTTCATACCTATCACTCGTGGTGGGAAACCATAGAGCAGTTCATTGGTTCTGTGCTTGTCATTCTTGGCTAATCCTGCAATGGGAATATCCAGGTTTAGCTCGTCTTGAATGACTTGTCTGATGACCTCCATCTGTCCTTTGCCACCATCGGCAACGATGAGGTCGGGTAGGGGTTCTCCTTCATCTATAAGTCGTCGATAACGCCTACCAACGACCTCTTTCATGGATGCATAATCGTCTGGTCCAACGACAGTTTTGATGTTATATTTTCGATAATCTGCCTTGGATGGCTTCATCTTTTTGAATACGACGCAGGCTGCTACAGCGTCTGATCCAGAGATGTTTGAGTTGTCGAAACACTCTATCTGATAGGGCATCTTTGCTAGGTGTAAAAGGTCCTGTAATTCCTTCATCAGACGTACTTGTTTTTGCTCTGGATTCAGTTTTTCTGCCTGCTTCAGACGATCGAATTTATACTGTTTGCCATTCATCAGCGAGAGGTCTAACAGGGTCTTTTTGTCCCCTCGCTGTGGTACAGTAATTGTCACTTCTTCAAGGTCTATATCTACCTCTTCTGGCAGGATGATTTCCTTAGCATGACTCTTAAATCGTTCACGCATCTCGACGATGGCTAGTTGCAGTAGTTCTGCATCGCTTTCTTCGAGTTTTTTCTTGTATTCAAAGGTGAAACTCTGGTTAATCTGGCCATTGGAAACGTGGATATAATTGATGAAAGCAACCTTCTCATCATTGGTAATGCTGAATACGTCAACATTATCAATAGTATGGCTTACGACCTCGCTCTTAGCCACAAATTGCTCTAACAAAAGATACCTTCGTTTAACTTCTTCCGCCTCCTCAAAACGCAATTCTTCTGCTAGTTTCATCATCTCTTCGCGCATGTCTTTCAGAAGCTGGCGAGTATTTCCTTTCAGTATTTCTCGTGCCCCATTAATGCCTTTTTGGTAGTCCTCTAAAGACTGTTTTAAAATGCATGGACCAGCACAATTCTTGATATGATATTCCAGACAAACCTGGTATTTTCCTTGTTTGATACCCTCTTCTATAAGGGGTTGTCTACAGGTCCTGGGATGATAGAGTTTCTTGATGAGTTCCAGGACAGCATTCATGGCTCCTACATGGGAATACGGACCATAATAGGTTCCCCATTTCTTGTTAATATTTCGTGTGCTGAAAATACGAGGTAAAAACTCTTTGGTAATACAGATGCTAGGGTAGGTCTTTCCGTCTTTTAGTAGTACATTATAACGTGGATTGTACTTCTTAATAAGTGCATTTTCCAGCAATAATGCGTCCTCTTCTGTATTGACGACAGTATAGCTGATATCCCATATCTTGGACACCAAAACCTTCGTCTTAAAACGGTCTACTTCAGCGTGGAAATAGGATGAGACACGACTCTTCAGATTCTTTGCCTTACCCACATAAATAATGGTACCATCAGCATCGTAATACTGATAGCTACCTGGCTTCTCAGGTAAGGCAGAGACAATACGTTTCAGCTTATCTAGTCGTGCCTCATTCTCTTCCTTTGTCATGCGCTTTGTTTCACGTGAAACATTAAACGGTTATCAATGTGGTAACCTCCACATCATCGAACACGTCTCTACCATGCAACCCCTCATCAGTAATTTCAATGAGGAAGTTCACCATAATTCCTTTGGGATTGAATTTCTTCACCAAGTTACATGCAGCTCGCATGGTTCCACCTGTTGCTAGCAAATCATCGTGAAGCAAAACGATGTCTTTATCGTTGATGGCATCTTCATGAATTTCGATAGTATCGGTTCCGTATTCTTTTGCATAGCTTTCTTGCACGGTTGCAGCGGGAAGTTTTCCTGGTTTACGAGCAAGAACAACACCTGCACCTAATTTTACTGCTAATGCTGATGCCATTACAAAACCACGACTTTCTATACCAACAATCTTGGTGATACCTTTGTTTTTGTAAATCTCATAGAGTTCGTCTACCATAATCTGCAGGCAAGCAGGATTCTTAAATAGGGTAGTCACATCGCGGAAGTTAATTCCCTTTTGTGGAAAATCAGGAATACAGCGAAGGTTTGCCATTAATGTCTTGTTGTTCATAATCTTTGGTTTTAACGTTATTATATTAGTACTATTCTTTTATTTGTTTCACGTGAAACCTATCTACCCATCAACACTAACATAGCATTAATGTCGCTGGGTGATACTCCAGGTATTCTGCTGGCTTGTGCCAATGTTTCTGGTTGTATACGCTCTAATTTCTGTCGTGCTTCCGTTGATACTGCAGTCAAATTAGGATAATCGAACTTGCCTTTTATTTTGATATTCTCCAAACGGTGCATCTTTTCTGCCACCATTCTTTCTCTTTCGATATACCCTTTGTACTTAATATGTATCTCTGCAGCTTCTGCTATCTCTTCTTGGCGATTGGGCAATTGCGCTATTTTTTCCTTGAGTTCAGGAACAATAGTATACAATTTATCGAAGTTCAGTTCAGGACGAGCCACCAGATCTTCTAACTTACAGCCATAGACGAGTGGGGTAGAACCGATAGCTTCCAAGGCTCCATTAACTATCTTCGGTTTTATCGCAAAGGTTCGACAGAACTCCTCGATTTCTTCGATGGCTTGTTTTTTCTGTATCCACCAGTCGTAACGATCCCTTTTGGCGATTCCTAGTTCGTATGCTTTCTCTGTCAGGCGAGCATCGGCATCATCCTGACGTAACAGGATGCGATATTCTGCCCTGGAGGTAAACATGCGGTAGGGTTCATCAACACCTTTTGTTACTAAGTCATCAATCAGTACGCCAATGTAGGCCTCGTCCCTCTTTAGTTCAAAGGTTGTGTTTGCGGTTGTGCCACAACCGCCTACTGAACCAGCCATAAGTGCTGCATTGATACCAGCCAGTGTTCCTTGTCCACCAGCCTCTTCATAGCCAGTGGTACCATTCACCTGTCCTGCAAAGAATAGGCCATCAATGATCTTCGATTCCAAAGAGTGTTTCAACTGTGTAGGATCAAAGAAATCGTACTCGATGGCGTACCCAGGACGATATACCTTCAAATCTCGTAAAGCAGGAATGTGCTTGAGGGCTGCAATCTGAACATCCATAGGCAGACTCGACGAGAACCCATTCAGGTACATCTCGTTGGTGTTTTCACCTTCTGGCTCCAAGAACAGCAGATGTTGTGGTCTGTCTGGGAAGGTAACGAGTTTGGTTTCAATCGAAGGACAATAGCGTGGACCTATCGATTGAATCTGTCCATTGTAGAGTGGGGAATCAGCCAGTCCACTACGCAGGGTCTCATGAACCTGTTCGTTGGTATAGCATACCCAACAAGGCAACTGTTGAAGAGGTCGCTGTTGACCCATGTACGAGAACTGATAATAGCCATTCTCGCCATCCTGTCGCTCCATATCTTCGAAATGAATGCTGCGCTTGTCGATACGAACAGGTGTACCAGTCTTCATACGAGCAGAACGAATGCCGTGACGAGTAATGCTTTCTGTGAAGTGAGGAACAGCAGGTTCAGCTATACGTCCACCAGGAACCATTTTCCTGCCGATGTGCATCAAACCATTGAGGAAAGTACCAGCAGTAATGATGATAGCCTTGGCACGTATTTCAGCACCCCAGATAGTCTTGACACCCACCACTTGTTTTCTGACGACGGAACCATCGGACACACTATCAACCAACAGTTCATCGGCTTGGTCTTGCCAGATGTCGAGGTTAGGAGTGTCATCCAAAACGGAGCGCCATTTCCAGATAAACTTTCCTCTGTCGCACTGGGCACGAGGACTCCAGACGGCAGGACCTTTCGAACGGTTGAGCATGCGGAACTGGATAGCAGTAGCATCTGTTACTAATCCCATCTGACCACCAAGGGCATCAATTTCACGAACTATCTGTCCCTTCGCAATACCACCAATAGCAGGATTACACGACATCTGTGCAATCTTGTTCATATCCATTGTTACCAGCAAGGTCTTGGCACCCATGTTAGCGGATGCTGTTGCTGCCTCACAGCCAGCATGACCACCACCGATAACTATTACGTCGTAATTCAGTTTCATGTCAGAATGCGTCTTTTATATGGTCTATAGCAGGACTATCGTTCATCGTTCCCACTACAGTAATGATGTCAAAGCGGATATCCCTATCTATATGCCTGTATTTGATATAGTGGTTGGCGGCTTGTTGCAGGTGACGTATCTTCTGGTAGTCTACTGCCATTTCTGGGTCTGTAAACATACGGTTGCTACGTGTCTTCACCTCTACAAAAACAACCATATCGCCATCCAGCGCAATAATGTCCAGGTCACGATGTCCTGACTTCCAGTCACGTTCTATGATGGTGTATCCTTGGCGTTCCAGATACGTAGCAGCAACGTCTTCGCCCCACTTTCCTAACTCGTTATGTGATGCCATAGAATGGTGTTTATCATTATTTGGTTGCAAAGTTACTAATAAAATTTTGTATAAATTGCATATTTTCTAATGAAAACGTTTGCGAAATTCATAATTTTGTCGTAATTTTGTAGCCCCAACGTGCCCGCACGTACCTATTATCGAGTATTTATTATTAATTTTTAATTTCAATAATTTATGTGGTTAATTAATTCATCAATTGGTCGAAAAGTTGTAATGTCCGTTACGGGTATTGCGCTAATTTTGTTCCTGACATTCCATGGATGCATGAACGTTGTAGCGCTGTTCTCTGGCGAGGCTTACAACATGATTTGCGAATTGCTGGGTGCCAACTGGTATGCTGTTGTAGCAACGCTGGGTCTGGCTGCTCTGGCTGTGATTCACATCGTTTTTGCGTTCATCCTGACCGCACAGAATCGTACCGCTCGTGGTAACAGTCGCTACGATGTAGCTACTACGGTGAATGCTGGTAAGGTGGAGTGGGCATCGAAGAACATGCTTGTGCTGGGTATCATTATCTGCCTGGGCTTGTTGTTGCACCTGTTCAATTTCTGGTACAACATGATGTTCGCGGAGCTCGTTGGTATGGAGACGACCCTGAGTCCTTCTGATGGTTTTGGCTGGATTAAGGAGACTTTTGCCAATCCTCTGTTCGTAGTGCTTTACGTTATTTGGCTTGTTGCCATTTGGTTCCACCTGACTCACGGCTTCTGGAGTGCTATGCAGACACTTGGCTGGAGTGGTAAGACTTGGCTCTGCCGTTGGAAGATAATTGGCTTCATCTATGTAACCCTGCTGATGCTGGCCTTCCTCGTTGTGGTGCTGGCTTTCGCATTCGGTTGCGCTCCTTCTCTCTGCTGTGATGGTGCTGCTGACTGCTGCAAAGAGGCTGCTGCCGCTTGCTGTCAGTAGTTTTTATTTTTAATCTTTTAATTTTATAATTTAGGAAAAGATTATGGCAAAAGTAATTGATTCAAAGATTCCCGCAGGTCCAGTACCTGAGAAATGGAAGGAATATAAGGCTCACCAGCGCTTGGTTAACCCAAAGAACAAGCTGAAGCTTGATGTGATTGTAGTTGGTACTGGTCTGGCTGGTGCTTCTGCAGCCGCTTCACTTGGTGAGATGGGCTTCAACGTGATTAACCTGTGTATTCAGGACTCTCCCCGTCGCGCTCACTCTATCGCTGCTCAGGGTGGTATCAACGCTGCTAAGTGCTATCAGAACGATGGTGACTCTGTTTACCGTCTGTTCTACGATACCGTAAAGGGTGGTGACTATCGTGCTCGCGAGGCTAACGTTTATCGTCTGGCTGAGGTATCAAACAATATTATCGACCAGTGCGTAGCTCAGGGCGTTCCTTTCGCTCGTGAGTATGGTGGCATGCTGGCAAACCGTTCATTCGGTGGTGCTCAGGTAAGCCGTACGTTCTACGCTAAGGGTCAGACCGGTCAGCAGCTGTTGCTGGGTGCTTACTCTTCACTGAGCTGTCAGGTAAATGCTGGTAAGGTAAAGCTCTATACCCGTTATGAGATGGAGGATGTGGTTATCGTTGATGGCCGCGCTCGTGGTATCATCGCCAAGAACCTTGTTACTGGTAAGCTGGAGCGTTTCTCAGCTAACGCTGTGGTTATCGCTACTGGTGGTTACGGAAACACCTACTTCCTCTCTACCAACGCTATGGGTTGTAACTGTACCGCTGCCGTTCAGTGCTATCGTAAGGGTGCTTACTTTGCAAACCCATCTTACGTTCAGATTCACCCCACCTGTATCCCCGTTCATGGTGACAAGCAGTCTAAGCTGACGCTGATGTCTGAGTCTCTGCGTAACGATGGTCGTATCTGGGTTCCCAAGAAGATTGAGGACGCCAAGGCTCTGCAGGCTGGTACCAAGCAGGGTTGGGAGATTCCTGAAGAGGATCGCGACTACTATCTGGAGCGCCGTTATCCTGCATTCGGTAACCTCGTTCCTCGTGACGTGGCCTCTCGTGCTGCTAAGGAGCGTTGCGACAAGGGCTTTGGTGTCAACAACACTGGTCTGGCTGTGTTCCTCGACTTCTCTGAGTCTATCAACCGTCTGGGCATCGATATCATCATGCAGCGCTATGGTAACCTGTTCGAGATGTACGAGGAGATCACTGACGTATTCCCTGGCGATGTTGCCAACGAGATCAATGGTGTGAAGTACTACAAGCCCATGATGATCTATCCCGCTATCCACTACACAATGGGTGGTATCTGGGTTGACTACGAGCTGCAGACTTCTATTCCTGGTCTGTTCGCTATCGGTGAGTGTAACTTCTCTGACCATGGTGCTAACCGTCTGGGTGCTTCTGCTTTGATGCAGGGTCTGGCCGATGGTTACTTCGTGCTGCCTTACACCATCCAGAACTATCTGGCCGATCAGGCTGTATGGCCGAAGGTCAGCACCGATCTGCCTGAGTTCGCTGAGGCTGAGAAGAAGGTGGATGCCGAGCAGGATCGTCTGCTGAACATCAAGGGTAAACGTTCTGTTGACTCTATCCACAAGGAGTTGGGTCACATCATGTGGGAGTATGTAGGTATGGGTCGCACCGCTGAGGGTCTGAAGACTGGTCTGAAGAAGATGCACGAGCTCGAGAAGGAGTTTGATACAAACCTCTTCGTTCCTGGAACCAAGGAAGGCTTGAACATCGAGCTCGACAAGGCTATCCACCTGCGCGACTTCTTCACGATGGGTCAGCTCGTAGCTTTCGACGCCCTCTCTCGTAACGAGTCTTGCGGTGGTCACTTCCGCGAGGAGTATCAGACCGAGGAAGGCGAGGCTAAGCGCGACGACGAGAACTACTTCTACGTAGGCTGCTGGGAGTACAAAGGCAAGGGCAACGAGCCCGAGCTCATCAAGGAGCCGCTGGAGTACGAGGCAATCAAGGTACAGACACGTAACTATAAGAACTAAGGAATTATGGCAAAGAATATTTCATTCACAATAAAGTTCTGGCGCCAGAACGGCCCCAAGGACCAGGGACATTTCGACACCCACGAGATGCACGATATTCCCGATGATACCTCGTTCCTCGAGATGCTCGATATTCTGAACGAGGAACTTATTAATGAAGGCAAGGAGCCCTTCGTATTCGATCACGACTGCCGCGAGGGTATCTGCGGTATGTGCTCGCTCTACATCAATGGTACGCCTCACGGACTCACCGAGCGTGGAGCTACTACCTGTCAGCTCTACATGCGTCGCTTCAACGATGGCGACGTTATCACCGTAGAGCCTTGGCGCTCAGCTGCCTTCCCTGTTATTAAGGACTGTATGGTTGACCGCGGTGCCTTCGATAAGATTATCCAGGCCGGTGGTTACACCACCATCCGCACAGGTCAGGCTCAGGATGCCAACGCTATCCTGATTCCTAAGGAGGATGCCGACGAGGCTATGGATTGCGCATCTTGCATCGGCTGTGGCGCTTGTGTCGCTGCTTGTAAGAACGGTTCTGCCATGCTCTTCGTATCCAGCAAGGTATCTCAGCTTGCTCTGCTCCCCCAGGGCCGTGTAGAGGCTGCCCGTCGTGTGAAGAACATGATTGCCAAGATGGACGAACTCGGCTTCGGTAACTGCACCAACACTCGCGCCTGCGAGGCTGTCTGCCCGAAGAACGAGACCATCGCCAACATTGCTCGCCTCAACCGCGAGATGATCAAGGCAAAGTTGGCTGACTAAAATGCGCCCATTTTAGTCAAGGCTTCAAGCCTGATTAATGTCATTACACATTATTTATTATTATAAGCGCCGCAGTTTATTCGCTGCGGCGCTTTTTTATTTTTTAACCCAGATTTTGTGCGAGCTGGCTCCGTTGGCCTGGATGCTGGAGGTGGGGTCGGAGGCGAGTTTTTTGAGTTCTCTTGAAGCGGTACTCCTGCTGAGGCGGTTGAGGTTGGCATAGTCTTGCAGGGTGATGAATCCGTGCTTTTCTATATGTGTCAGGGCCCGTTGGGCGCGCTCCTCGAACGAGTAGGGCGAACGCAGGGCAGCATTCTCGCCCGAGTGCTCAAAGGTGCTCTCACTGTTTATCGCTGCCACCAGTTTCTTGTCAACCTTGAAATTCAGGCCCTTCACCTTCACATGATGGTATTTCTTCTTTGTCTTCGAGGCCTCGTGCTGAGGGCTCGTCTCTTCGTTTTCGTCCATTTCATCGGTAAACTTCAGCGATAGCGAGAACACGCCCAGTCCGTCTATCTTGATGGTGTGGCCCATAGGGAGATAGGTCTTCAGTACGGTGGGCAGGGTGTCGAGCACACCTCGGATGGTTGCCGTGCTGAAGGCTGGTGAATAGGAGTTGATGAGTTCTACCACTTTGTCGTAGTCGAACTCGGTGTACACTTGCATTTTGGGGAATTTCCTTCCTTTTTTGCCGTTGCCCATACCTGAGGGCATTTCCTTGGTAACATAATTTGCCATACTACTCATATATTTTTTCGTTTCAAACTTTGAAATTTATGTACCAAAGTCTGAAACGTACATACCAAACTTTGAAACATACGTACCAAACTTTGAAACTTTAAAACATAAATCCGTTGCAAAGATAATGCTTTTTTCAGAAGAAACAAAAATATTTTATAAAATAAAGTCTTTTTGTTGGCTAAGTGAAAAAAGATGCGTACTTTTGCAGTAGTTTTATTAGAAGCATAGGACTAATATATTAATATGTACGACCTACAGCAAGTCTTTTCAGATCCATTTTACATGATGGTCTATGGCGGGTCAATGATCTTTGCGCTCATTGCCTGCATCTATTTGTTGTTCCGTCGTAGTAATGCTATTGCGCCCGAGGTCACGCCTCCTCTGCGGCTGCGTCGCCGGGTAGCTGTTTTTTTTGCGATTCTGGTGATAAGCCATTTATCGTGGTACGTTTCAGTCAAGTACAGCCCCTTTGGCGATCTTACAAGTCTCATTGTTGCTGCGGGGCTCGACTGCGTGGTACTGATACCTTTTATAATGAGTATGTTTCTCACTATGTTGCAAGACCATCGTCGCCCGCTTTGGCCCTTCATCTTGGCTTCGTTGCCTATTGTAGTCCTTTTTGCAATGATGATTGATAGTCATGACGTGGGGTTGTTGTCTTGGGTGCGAGGTTATTTCATGTTGATGACCATTGTTATTATCATATACATGGCCTTTGCGGTTAGGCAGTATAGTCTATGGCTTCGCAACAACTATGCCGACTTGGAGCATAAGGAGGTCTGGCAGAGTTTTCTGATACCGGCTTTCTGTCTGATAGTTCTTAGTTTTTACGTGTACTCCAGTAGCGGCATGACTTACGAGTATGTTCTACAAACGTTCGATTATCTGTTTGTCATTATTCTGCTTTGGCGAGTGGAAACGTTGCAGGAGTTGGATGACACCACAACTGAGGCGGATGACTTGGAAGGCATC
>JAEEGI010000995.1_pt1 | contig 73500 bp, 38 predicted proteins | sample 8958751 | NCBI WGS metagenome assembly JAEEGI01 (sample SAMN16246545, study PRJNA631951) | gut metagenome | biome: gut microbiome; feature: rumen; material: KS-attached | host: Bos | place: Iran: Karaj | collected 2018-10
TTTCGAGTTATAAATATTATTCTATTTACGGGGAAACCCATCAGGAGAAATAAATGAAAAAGAATCGAATTGTTGCCGTTATTACAATTCTGTTTGCTACTGTTTTATTCAGCAGCTGTGGCTACAACACCATTGTTACACTCAGAGAAGGAGTAGATGCACAGTGGGCAAATGTAGAAAACCAGTATCAGCGCAGAGCAGATTTAGTTCCAAATCTGGTTTCTACCGTAAAGGGATACGCTAAACACGAATCTGAAATATTTGAACAGGTTTCACAGGCACGCGCAAAGCTTGCTTCCGGCATGAGTGGTGATTCATCAATCACAGATGATCCGGAAAAGCTCGCTGCTTATCAGAAAGCACAGGACTCACTTGGTGCAAGCCTTTCACGCCTTATTGCAATTGCAGAAGCTTATCCAGACCTCAAGGCAAACGAAAACTTTAAAGATTTGCAGAGTCAGCTTGAAGGAACAGAAAACCGCATTGCAACAGAACGCGGCCGCTATAACAACGCAGTAAAAGAATACAATGCTGCAATTCAGCGCTTCCCAGGCCTCTTGTGGGCAAAATGGTTCCACTTTGAACCAAAAGCTTATTTCTCAACTACAGAAGAAGCAAAAACAGTCCCAACAGTTTCTTTTGACTAATACAAAACTCTTTTACATCGGAAGCAGACATGAATTACAAAAGGCTCATAAAAAGAATAAATCTCAGCGAATCCGACTATAAGGATATTGAAGAAGCCGTAAAAAAGGCAGAAACCGGTACAAAAGGCGAAATAGCCCTTGCAATTACTCCACAAAGCGACACTTATGCCTTCTGGGAGCTGGCCATAGCGGTATTTACAGCATTTATGCTTTTATGCAGCCTTTTTCCACTTGCAAACCAGATTTACGCCTGGATGAACAGGGTTTTCTGGCTTCCAAAGCCCTGGCATCTTATAGCCTTTTATACCGTGCTCTGCGTAATTGAAATAATCATATTCTATCTTTTATATAACATTTCGTGGTTCGACTCGCTCATTATTCCCGAAAGATTTAAGGAAAAGGCAGTTACAAACAGAGCAATGCGTTATTTTGCAGAAAGCGGAGTATATTGCACAAAAGAGCACACAGGAATATTGATTTTTGTTTCTTATCTTGAGCATGAAGTTCGTATTATTGCAGATAAAGGCCTAAACGACAAAATCCCGAATGATTTATGGACCCAGATTGCAGACGAAATTGCGCAGGATATTGCAAAAGGTTCTGTTAAAGATGGATTTATAAAGGCGATTGAAAAGTGCGGGGCTTTGTTTGCAGAAAACTTCCCGCTGGAAAATGCAGAATCAAGCGTTTCTGCAGGACCAACAAGTTCTGCGGTAACCGAAGAGTCTTCCAATGTAAATCCAAATGAGCTTTCCGACAGCCTTGTCATTTTGGAGGATTAGAAATGGCAACTAAAAAACAGCAAAAATACCAAGCACAGCGCAGAAAACGAAGAAGAATCAGAAGACTTATCCTCCTGGCAATTGTTTTAGGTTTTATTTTTATTCCAGAACGCACAGTTGATGCAGTAACAGAGGAAGCACCTGTAGAAGTTGTAGAAACCGCAAAACCAGTTGCTACACAACAAACAAATGTACAATCAGCAACTACCCAGGAATCTTCCACAACCGAAGATTCTCAATCGCAAGCACTTGTCCCAAACAAGGCAAAAAAATCAAGCGATTCCTTTTCCCAGCAGTTTTTAGATTCAACTAAACCGTATTATACAAAAGACAAAAACGGTCTTTACGACCTTGTAGGCCCCGTTATTGATGCAGCTAACCTCTTAAATACATCCCAGTACAATCAGCTGGATTCTTTCCTGCGCAACCTGGATGAAACAACAGGCGTTCAAATTGCAGTACTTACAGTACCAAGCCTGAACGGAGTAGCCCTGGAAGAGTTTTCCATCCGTCATGCAGAAAAATGGCAGCTTGGACAAAAAGGCGTAGACAATGGAGCCTTACTTGTTGCCTCAATGGAAGAACATGCCCTCCGCATAGAAACCGGTTACGGTACAGAAGGCACTCTTACCGATGCAAAATGTGCCCAGATTATCCGCAATGTCCTTGTTCCAAACTTTAGAGACGGCAAATATGGCGAAGGTATAATCGAAGCTGTAAACAATATGGCTGGCATTATCACTAGTGACGAATCCTTAATCAGTAAATCTGTACTTTCTGAATCATCTTCATCTTCTTACAGTGATAGTACTTTTATGGATGTTTGTTATATAATTTTGGCTATAATAATTATTATTATAGTTTTAGCTCTTGTTTCTGGGGGCTCTGGTACCGGCTCATATTCAGGCGGTTCTTATCATAGCAGTGGTCACAGTTATAGTGGCGGTGGTCATAGCTTTAGCGGTGGTGGTGGTCATTTTGGCGGCGGTGGAGCTTCCGGTCACTGGTAATCGTCCGTAATCATCTGTAATCACCCGTAATATCCGTAATAATTTATCAGAATCTTTATAAAAACTTTTCTCTTGCCATCAGCTCAAATTGCTTTTATTATAGTATATATAGATAATACTTTTAAAAGAGATGTGCGTATGAAAAAAATCCAATCTTTATCACTATCATTATTGCTGGGAGCCATACTCTGCAGCGCAATTTTTACTGGATGTGCTTCTAAACCAAAGGTACTCTCATCAAAATCTTCAAAACACGTAACCGTGCAGCAAACAAGCGTTGGCGTTTATATAGATGTTCACAAGGAAAAAGGCGAAGATATTACCAAAGTTATACTGATTGACGACCCTAACGGTAACGGCGCCACAGTAACTTTCGAAAATGCCACTTCAGTAAACTTCCTCTGGCCTTATGCTGAATCTGGAAAAACCTATACAATCCACGCAAACCTGTATAATTCCAAAAAGTTCAAGGGCGAAGAAACTGTAACATTTACAACCGACGCAGTAAGCCAGAATATCGTTAATTACACCGAAGATTATACCAATTCAAGGCTCGTTCTTGTTGCCGCTAAAAACACCCGAACAGTAATGCTCAAAACAACAAAAGAAGCTCTTCTTTCAATCCTTGGACCAACAACAACACTCAATGCAAAAGTTAATGTAGATATTTATTCCGGCAAACACGCTGGCGATGCAACTCCAAATGACAGCGAATATATCGGTTCCTTTACAAAAGATATTCTGAATGTAGCAGATTTCAAAAAGCTTCTGGATGGTTACGATATCATGTCAATTTCCGGGGCATTCGGTTATACTCCATCAGAACTGAACAAAAAACTGGCAGCAAACAAAACCTATTTTGCACGTGCCTGCGTAATCTACAATCTTTCTGCCGATGATAACGCTTCTGTAAAATATATGACCAGATATCTTTACACCAACGACACAATCTATACTCCAATTGCAGAAGAAGATTTACCTGAATCTCTGGTTGGAAACAATACCAACGATGCAGCAAAATAAAACAACCCACGCAAAGAAACTCGCAATTCCTACTGCAAAACTCCTTATGTATTTTGCGGTAGTTTTTGTGATGTTTTGCAGCTATCTAATTGTAAGGCACAAAAACCAGGTGCTGGAAGCCAAAAATCTCCCGTTCTATAATACATCTTTAGAAGCTGTTGATGATGGCACCTATTATGGAAAAACCTACACAAAGTTTTTGCATGTTCAGCTGGAAGTTACCGTGCAGAATCATCAGCTACAAAATATAAAGGTGTTGGAAAACAAGGGTTCCCAGGGACAAAAAGTAGAACCAATTCTCCAGGAAATGATTAAGCAAAATAAAGTTGTAGTTCCTGCAATTAAAGGCGAAGAATTAGCCAGCCTTGTTTTTATATCGTGTGTAGATACCGCCTTGCATTCCGGGACTAAGCAGATTGAGCAGGTTGAATAAGAATATATTGCTATAACGTGTAATTATAGCCATTATATAACAGATTGCCGGGTCAAGTCCGCCAATGACAATAAACCTGTCATTATCGGGCTTGACCCGATAATCCCAAAAGAAGAGTAAAAATGCCGTCATCCCCATACCAGAAACAATTAGATGAACTTCTCAAAAATCTAGCTATAACAGACGCTGATGTCCAGTTCAAGCCTGAACATGACATTAAGTCCAACGCCGAACACAACAGCCAGTCCAAACCAACCCTTTTGCTCCATGCCTGCTGCGGTCCGTGTTCGTCTTATGTTTTGGAATATCTTTCGCAATATTTTGCAATCACGGTGTTTTATTACAATCCAAATATTTATCCACAGGAAGAATACAACCGCCGCCTGTCCGAGCTCAAAACCTTTTACACAAAGTTTGCCCCAGCCGCAAATGTACGCGTAGTAGAAGAAGTTTACAACCCGGAAGATTTCTACAACGCAATCCAAATCCACGAACACCCAGAACGTGCAACCGAACCGGAAAAAGGTGAACGCTGCCGGCTGTGCTACAAGTTCCGCCTGCAAAAAGCTTACGAATATGCTGCGGCTCACAAGTATGATTATTACTGTACAACGCTTTCAATCAGTCCGTTTAAGGACGCAGAGAAAATAAACGTGCTTGGCACAGAAATTGCTAAAAACCAACAAGTTGCCGGTAACCAATCCGTCCCTTCCGACCAATCAGCATCCCCCCGCTGGCTCCCTTCCGACTTCAAAAAACATGGCGGCTTCCAGCGCAGCCTGGAACTCAGCTCCGAATACGGCCTCTACCGCCAGCAATACTGCGGCTGCATTTATTCAATCCACTCCGCTCAATAAAGTATTACAATAAAGTAGAATAAGTATAAAAAACTTGATTTTTTACTATAAAGTGATATTATATAATGGGCTTTTTGGGAGAATTTCAAAAAAGTAGGGGGGAGATTCATCAAAAAGTCTTTTTTTATTAAGGACTTTTAAGAATAAAGTGAAGTAAACGTAGAGAACATATATCAAAAAATAAATATTTGTTAAGACAAATCATATATAAATTGTTATTTAAAAAGTGCCGAAAAATAAAGAATAGAAGAACTTTAAATTTATAGTTATAGGGGTATCAACTATGAAGAAAGGTAAACTGTTTGTCGTGTTAACGGCTGTTTTCAGTCTGTTTTTGGCTTCCTGCGAAGTGGAAATTGGTCTTGGTTCTGCAGTAGATACAGAAGCTGCAAAGCTCAGTGTAGACGAAACTCCAAAAGCAGGTGATGTAGTACGTAGTTATTTTAAACTTTCCGGTACTTGTACTGATGATACGGAAATAAAATCACTCACAATCACATTCGAAGATACGAGTGGTCAGAATCCGAATAAATATGTTTTCAGTACCAAACCAGAAAAATCCGGTAAGTGGGCTATTGTCATCGACCCGGCAGGCGAAATTGAAAAAGCCAGAGTTGCCGCAGCCGAAGCAGAAGCAGCAAACGCCACAATAATACCTCCAGTTCCAGAGCTTCCAGAAGGTCTTTCTGTAGGAATGTATAAGGCTACAGACAATCAATATTATTATGAAGTTCCAGACGGCGAATATCAGGTAACTTTCCTTGTAATTGATAAAGTTGACCACGAAACAATCGTAACCCGCCAGTTTACAATTGATAATACAGCTCCTGTAATTGTTCTTGATCGTCCTTCTTCAAAAGTACTAAAAGATGAAAGTGGAAATCCAGTAATAGATGAGGAAACATTAGATTCTTATGGACAGTCTTTTACCCTGGAAGGACAGTCTGCTGATGATAATAATGTAAGCCTTATTGAAGTTGAAGTAACAAATATTGCAGATGAAAAGCTTGGAATCGCTACCCCTAAAAAGATTTCAAAGCAGGATATCCCATCTAGAATTAACATTGATATTGCAAAATGTATAGCTCATATTGAAGAAGCTACAGGCAACACATACTATGAAGAAAATGCATATACAGAAATCTATGATGCAACATCATCACAAGGTCAGAAAGATTACTATTTTAAATTAAAAGCTTACGACTCAGCCGTTAGATACCCCGTTGACGGTTCAGAGCAGACAGCTGATGATTTAAAAGGAAACTGTACAGATTCTTATTACCTTTACGAAGATATCTCAACCTACATTTTCACGGAAACTGGTTTAAAGATTACAGACCTTTATCATATCAAGAACAACAGTTATTCAAATAGAGCTGCTTTAACAGATGATGTAAAAGATGACATTACTAAGTTCCTTAATACTTCAAAAACAGAAGATGGTTGTTTCTCTTTGAATCCGGAAAACAGCCCTACCTTTACAGTTACATCAAGGGAGCAGCTTAAAGGCAATGCATCAGATTTTAGTGATGAAAATGATGATAACAAAATAATAAACGGTTCTTCATTAACAATAGAAGTAAGCCCTGGTCTTGACTCAATTACACTTCTTTCAGAAGAAAACTGTGAAAAATATATTGCATACGGTATTGAGTATAACGACGACCCAATTACTAATAAAGAAAAACAGCGTTATGCTAAATATATTTCTGTAAATGAAGAAACAGGTGAAGGTACGTATGCTAAGCTTAACAAAGATACAAACGAATACGAATCAATTTATCATTTCAGACCATATTTTGTAGAAATGGAATATGATGCAGATGGAAATGCAACAGTAAGTAATACAAGAATCTATCCGTCTAATGTATCGTTTAAAAAGGCTGGTTCAAGTTATAAGTTTACAGTACAGATTGATAAAGATGATGGATTAAAGTTTGGCCGCCCAGGAAAAGGTTATAAAATAGGTGTAGAAGGCCGTGATGAATCTGGAAACAGAATTGAAGACGAAGGCAATGGCTACGGCTTCTACCTTGTTACAAGTGGAGCAGCACCAAACATTAAAGCAGAAAAGCCAGAAGAATCAATTTCTCGAGTAAAAAAAGGTGATTCAGTATTATTCAAAGGTATAGTTTCTACAGAAGATGGAGCACCTACACTTACATTTAAAAGATTCCGTGAAGGCGAAAAAGACGGAACAGTTATTAACAATATTTTAATGAAGAAAAAAGATGGGCAGGAGGTTCGTTTTGCAGACGGTGTTATAGAGTTTGAAGATACCGATGGTGTTTTAAACGAAACAGCAGGCTTAAATGACTTCCCGTACGAAGTTGAAATACCAGATTCCTGGTTCAGTCAGAATGAAAGCCAGCAGTATAAAATCGTATTATACGCAAAAAATGGTGCCGAATCAAAAGATGAAAAAACTATTCTTTACGACGTTGACGCACCAAACCTCAACCTCACAGATATAAAACCAGTTGTTACAGTTACAGATGAAAATAACCAGACAAAAGATTGCATAAACAGAACCTTCTCTGTAAAGGGAACCTTAGACGACTCTTTTGATAACATACAGCTTGATTACGATTCAACAGTTGACGAAGAAGACCACCGCCCAAGCTGGAAGCTTGTTAATAAAGACGAACAGGATGAAGACGGTAACTATGTAGTAATAGATGAGGGAGTAATACTTAAAACAACCTTTACCTTTGAAGTAGATACAGGCGATGCCGACAAAGTAAATACAGATTTAATAATCACCGCCTACGATAAAGCCGGCAACAAAACAGAAAAAACAGAGCATTTCTATATCGACCAGGATACAGATATGCCTACAATCGCTCCAAGCGATCCAAATACGCTTACCTTCGACTATAATACAAAAGACGAGTTAGTCACAGCTAACAACACAAGCACAGGAAAAGAAAAAAAGAACTTCTATACAGGTGGTTCACAGGTAATTATGAAGTTTACAGATGATGATGGAATTAGCAGCATTACTGTATCTTCAACCGTACACGGACAGACAAATGTAGGCAATTCTTCAGAAGCAAAACCAAACGGAGCAACAGAGTATACCTATGCCTACAAAGCACCTGAATCAGAAGGTTACTATAAAATAGATGTAGTTGTAACAGATGTTAAAGGAACTTCAGCAACAGAAGATTTCTACATTCTTGTAAGTGGCGAAACACCATCCTTAAAGCTTACAACTTCTCCAGAGTTCATTACAACAAATACAGAAGACATAGCTCCGGATGCAAAAAAGACCTTTAAAGTTATAGGTACAAACAGCGGTTCTGCACCGTTTAAGAATGTATATAAAGTTCTCGACGATGACCCTGAGGTAGAAGATGAAGATGAAGGTGACCCTATTCCTAGTCGTCAGTATACCGAAAGTGCACCAGGCAAAGGCGATGCTACAGACAGAATCCGCTGGGAAGATGACTTTACACCGGAAACAAATGCAGAAACAGGAAGCGTAAAATATACAGTTTACGATGCATACGGAATCAGTGCATCCGAAACCTTCAACTACAAGGTAGACAGCATTCGTCCAACCTCTACAATTACAGGCTGTCTTGATGAACATACTTCAGGCAGCGGAACCTTCAGATTTGTAGGTACCGCAGCAGATAACGAAGCAGGTTCAGGACTTGCAAAAGTTCAGATAAGAATTGATAACTGCGCTGAAGATGAAGAAGAGGAAGATTTTGCAACATCATGGGAAGACCTTGCACCAACAGGTAACAACACAACCGGCTGGATAGATGCTTCAGGTACAGATAACTGGAACTGTCTGATTGACTTCAACGAATATACTGATATATTTGGAACAGAAGGCAGAAAGGTTCTCTATGTACGCGTAACCGATGGTGTTGGAAACTACAATGAACTTACAGCTTTCGATGAAACAACAAAAGCAGGTTCAAGAAAAGTATTTACCTTCGATAAGGAAGATCCTAAAGTAGCAATTACAGAATGGACAGATGAAGATGATAATTCTGAATCCCTTGTAAACAAAAACAGCTTCGAAACCCGCCAGCAGTTTGCCCTCATAGGAACCTTCTCCGATGGATATGGCATTGCAGGCATTAAAGTTGAGCAGACTAAGGGCGAAGGCGAAAATGCAGTAACAAAAACAATCTACGAACAGACATTTGACGAAGCTGAAGAAGGCTGGTCAGTTGAAAGCCTTCCTAGAAAGAGCGATTCTCCACTTGAAGCACAGCCACGAGATGCACTTGAATCAGACAAGTATGTATATAAAGTAACAGTAACAGATAAAGCCGGAAAACAGAGCTTTGCAACAGTAACAGTTACAGTAGATATCACACCTCCTACATTAACAATTACAAAACCTCTGAACAACAGCAATACAGGTGCCAATGCAATCAGCGGTACTTCTTATATGTTCCAGGGAAAAATCGAAGATAATGTTGGCGGAACAGGTGTAGCAAAATACTATTACATCCTTACACAGGAAGATTGGCAGCTTGCCGACCTTGAAGAAGATGCCTGGGGACGCGGGGTTGATTGTGACGGAAACATGACAATCAGCAGAGTATTGGTTAATGGTACAACATCAACAGGAACAGATTTACACGAAGGTAACTGGAAGCTTTTTGTAAAGGCAGAAGATAAAGCCGGTAACCAGACAGAACCTCAGTACAGAGAGTTTACTATTGATATGGCAGACCCTGTGCTTACTGTAACTTCAGGTCTGGACGAAGACAGAACAAAAACTACATACTTTAAAGGTGCTTCACGTACAATAAGCGGAACCGCAACAGATACTCACGGTATAGAGTATGTAAAAATCATGAGCGGAACAGAAACTCTTGCTCAAATCAATAATGTAACAAACGGTACCTGGAGTACATCTGTTGGATTGTCTCCAAATACAGGTAAAACAATCACTATATTTGCAGTAGATAAGGCCGGCAGGGAAAGTTCAAAGGTAGTCAGCAACATCTTCAGAGATGAAGAGGGTCCAAGTATTTTCGTAACTACAGACTTAAGCGGCCTGATCCTTGATGCAGATCTTACAAACGGATTAGAGATTTCTGGAACTGTAAACGATGGTGCAGGAAGCGGTGTAGATAAAGTATTGTACTCAATAGATGGCAGCGCACCTTCTCTCCAGGCAAGTGTTAATACACAGGGCAGCTGGAGCATTAAAGTTTATGGCCCAACAGCAACAGGCAATAAAACTCCAAAACTTCCAAGCCAGGGTATTTATGCACTCAAGCTTAAAGCAGTAGATAAGTTTAATAACATTACAACTCCTGCAGATAGAAATATCATTTACGATACAGCAAAACCAACCTTAGGTGTTACACTCAATGGTACTGCAGTCACAAGCGGCGAAAAGAAATACATTAAGAACAATTCATACGCAATAGCAGGTACTTTTGCTGATTCAGGAACTAACGTAACAGTTTCTGTAAACATGGATTGTGCCGATGCTACAGCTAATACAAGAATCACCCAGACTCCTACAACAGGCAAAACCGGTACCTGGACACTTACTCAGACACAGGGTGGTTCAACCATTGCAGACGGAACTTACACATATACAATTACAGCTACAGACGAGGCCGGTGCTTTAACAGGCAGCACTTCAAGAAAAGATACAGTTACCCTTACAGTAGTAAAGGATGTAACAGCTCCTGCTGTAGAAATAACAGGTATTCCAGATAAAGATTCAACAAAAATCTCACAGTTCACATTCCGTGGTACAGCAGAAGACGTAACATCTGGTATTAAGAATGTAAAGGTTACAGTTGCAGACAAAGCAGCGCCAGACAGAAAGCAGGTATTAACAGTAAGCGGTAAAGAAAACTGGACAGCTGCAGTTAATTATCAGAATGCAGGTTCAGTATTCTACAATAACAATGCATGGGATGAAGGTTGGAAAACCATTACTGTAGAAGTAGAAGACAATGCCGGTAATAAAACAACAGAAACAGAAGAGTTCCTCTTTGATAGAGCAAACCCTTCTCTTTCTGTAAACGAAAGCACACATCAGCAGTATATGAACCAGGGTGGTTATACTCTTACAGGTTCAGCTTCCGATTCTTATGGACTTACAAAGAATGCAGGCAATAAACAGATAGTAACTATTGAAGAAAGCTTAGACGGTGTTTATATTGGCAGCAGACCATTAGAGCTTAATGCAACTGGAGCCTGGAGCGTAAATCTTCCTCTTGGTGTAGATAATACAACAAATCCTGTTGTACCAACCAGCGGAACTTACAGCTACACAATCAAAGCAGAAGACTTAGCTGGTAATATAGTTGATGTTGGTCCTTACAGCACAATAGTAGATATTACACCTCCATCAATCACAATTGTAAATCCTACAGAAGGACAAACAAATACAAGCTCATTAAAAGAAACACAGGCAAGCTTCAGCGGTTCAGTAAATGATGCAAGCGGAGTTAAAGCCGTATGGTATAAGATTATTTCAAGAGCAGCAGATGATTCAGTAATAGCAGAACCATCAGTACCTGAATCTTCATCAAACGCACTTAATGACGAAGCTTGGGCAGGTTGGACAAAAGCAACTTCAGGAATAACAACCTGGAGCTTCACACAGGCCTTCAAGCTTGGAACTGCAGCCACAACTGCCGAAGGTTTACCAGAAGGACGTTACACTCTCTTTGTAGCAGCAGTAGACAATGCCGGTATGGTAGCTGGTCCATCATACGAAACAAGACCAGGTCAGATTCGCACATTCGATGTTGATATGTCTGCACCAACATTAACAGAAGCTTCCCGTTCAGAACAGCAGACTCGTGTAGGCTTTACATTCAGCGGAACTGCAAGTGATACAAACGGATTTGGCACACTCACAATTGCAGACAGCTTTACTGCTCCAGACAGTACAATAGCAACTGCAATTGCATCACAGACAATTACAGTAAGTTCAAATGGTTCTTGGACAAAGGCTTATACATTGGGTTCAGCCGAAGGTCAGCTCGCAGATGGAACACACGTATTTACACTTACAGCAACAGATGTAATGGGTAAAACAACTATTCTTACTCGTACTGTAACAGTAGATACAACAGCTCCAATAATTGATGTTACAACTCCTGCAGTTGATTCAGAAAGAAGAAACACAAGTGCTATAAACGATACTAACTTTAACTTTGCCGGTTCAATCGTAGAAAATAATACGGGCGTAAAGGCAGTTTGGTATACAATTTTACCAAGAGATACAGCAGCTCCTGCAAAACCAGATAATGGTACAGATGCTCTTAATGACGCATCCTGGACAAATTGGTCAAAAGCAACATCCGGAAATGCATTGTGGAGCCAGGCACAGAAGTTCCGTACAAAGGGAACAACAGCCGAAGGTTTGGATGAAGGTACATGGACAATTCATGCATACGCAGTAGATAACGTTGGTAATGTTTCTGCTATTATAAGCAGACAGTTTGACGTTGATATGTCTGTACCAACACTTTCAATAAATAGTCTTGCAGATAAGACAAAGGTTAACTTTACAATCAGTGGTTCAACAAGCGATACTCACGGATTCCAATCACTCACAATTGCAGACAGCTTTACTGCTCCAGACAGCACAACAGCAACTGCAATTGCAGCACAGACAATAACAGTAGCAAATGATGGTACTTGGTCAAAGAATTATACATTAGGAACAACTAACACTGGTAGTCAGCTCGCAGATGGAACACACGTATTTACACTCACAGCTACCGATATTATGGGTAAAACAACTGTAGCCGAAAGAACAGTACTTGTAGATACAGTTGCCCCTGAAGTTACAGTTAATGCATTCAGTGGCTATACAACAGCAAGAAGCACAGTATTTACCGGAACTTCAACAGATTATAATCTTTCTACAACAGCAATTGCTCTTTATAAAGATGGAGCAGAAACTCCTGTACAGCAGAATAACCTCTATCCAGATCAGGATGGAAACTGGACATGGAACGTATACAACCTTGTAGACGGAAAATATACAATTAAAGTAACTGCAACCGATAAGGTAAACACACAATCAATCATAGATACCGGTGCAGGTACATATACACGTGGTGGTGTTGCAGTAACAACAGGAAGTTATTCTCACAATATTACAGTTGATACAACCTTCCCAACATCTACACTTGCAAAAACATCAGAAACTGGAAAGAAGTTTGTAATTGCAGATGGTAGTGAAACTTCTACAATAACAAATGGTGGAAAATATTACACTAATGGTACATATTCAATCAGCGGTACAGTAACAGAAACTAACTACAATGCAAACAAAGTAACTCTTACTGTAAAGAAGGACGGAGTAGCTGTGCCTTCTGCAAATGTTCCAACAGTAGCAATCGATGATACAAACAATAAGAACTGGAGCTTCAATGGAATTACATCAGCTAATGCAGAATACGAATATACAATTTCAATAGAAGACGAAGCTACTAATACAACAACTTATACAGTAACAGTTGTTTATGATACAGTTAATCCAACAGCAATTGTTTCTGGACCAGGTGAAGATTTGAGTGGAACAGCTTCTCTTAAGGGTTCAGAATATACCTTCAGTGGTGTAGCATCTGATGCAACTGCCGGAATCCTTGTAAACAAATATATGTTTACTCAGACTCCTCTTGCAGATGCAGCCGCAATAACAGCCTCTGCAACAACTGCAGCAAATCAGGCAAGTGGCACAAATGCAAATACTCAGGTTAATAAGTGGATTTCTGCAACAGCTTCTAACGGAACCTGGTCAAATGTAAAAGAACTTGCTACAGGTTCTGCAATACAAACAGGAAAACTTAACGAAGGTAAGTGGTATATCTACATTTATGCAGAAGACATACTTGGACACCCAATTACAGCTTCAAGAAGCTTCTGGATAGACCAGGCAGACCCTGCAACAACAATAAATGCAGTAACACTTTCAGGTAGCACAGCTACACACAATGATATAGTTCTCAGCGGAACAACAACCGATGCTAACAACATTACTCAAATTGTAATAACAGATACTCTTACTCCAACAGCAGCCGGACAAACTGGTGTAGCAACAATTACTCTTACACCAACTGGTGGAGAAGGTCTCACAATTAATGATGATGGCACTTGGTCACATACATATCCTGCTTCTGCTCTTAACGATGGAAGACACTTGTTCACAATTACAGCTACAGATACAGCAGGAAAAACTGGCAGCGTAACAAAAGAAGTTACAGTAGACAAGACAGCTCCAAATCCTGTACTTCCTTCAACTTCAATACCAGGAATTGCAGAAACAAAGGGTAGTGCATATACATTTGCCGGAACTGCAAGCGATGCAACTTCTTCAATCACAAAGATTGAACTTACAATTACAGATGCTTCAGATGCAACTAAGACAAAGAAAGTTGTTGCAACCGGAAAAGAAAACTGGTCTGCAAAGGTTGAATATGCCGCAACAGCAACAAATGATGATGTAGACGGAACTGCAAACTCTTGGAGCCAGATATTTGGTTCAGAAGGTGTAAAGACTGTAACTGTAACTGCAACCGATGGTGCTGGAAATACAGCCACAACAACTGCTCAGAACTTTACTTATGATAAGGCAGATCCAACTCTTACTGTCACAGAAAGTACAGTATTGGGTTATATGCCTCCACAGGGATTTAATATTTCTATCTCGGCAACAGATACATACAAGCTTGGAACAATTACTCTTATCGAAGAGCATAAGGGTACTGGATCTACAGCAACATTTACAAGAACATCAGCTTCCAGCACATCAAAGACATTTACAGGAAGTGAATTAACTTTAGGAACTTGGTCAGTTCACGTACCTCTTGGAACAGGTACAACTCCTGCAGAAGGTACATACCGCTACCAGTTTGTATTAACAGATGATGTAGGACACGAAGTAAGTTCTAAGGCTTATACATCAATAGTAGATACAGAAGCTCCAGAAGTAACAATAACAACTCCAGCTTCTGCAACAGCAAAACGCCAGAAAAATGCAATTAACGAAAACAACTTTAAGTTTATTGGTAGTCTTGATGAAGATAATGAAGTTCACGCTGTTTGGTACACGATTATTGCTGCTGGCGATTCAGCTCCAACAGTAAGTGTAACCGGTCAGGAAGCTTTGAATGATTCTAACTGGTCTGGTTGGACAAAGGCAACTTCCGGTAATACAAGCTGGAATGCAATTCAGGCATTTAAGAAAAACGGAACAAGCGGCGACGGTATAGTTGAAGGACTTGGATATACAATTTATGTTCGTGCAGTTGATAGTGCTGGTAACGTAAGTGATAATGTTTCTCAGGTATTCGATGTTGATATGGAAGACCCTGTAGTTACAATCAATACTCTGGCAGTAAGAACAAAAGAAGGCTTTACTCTTAGCGGAACTGCAAGCGATTCTCTCGCACTCGCTTCTGGAACGAACGCAATTACAATTAAAGATGGAGACCAGACTTGGAATGTTTCTGTTGATAGTAACGGAACATGGTCAAAAGCATTCAGAGTAACAGGAGAAACAGGAACAGATCCTCTCCTTTCTGACGGATCTCATACATTCGAAGTTACAGCACAGGATAGTGCAACAAAGAATAATACAGAAAGAAAGACAGCTACTATTATTGTAGATACACAATCTCCTACTATTGTAGTAAATCCATTCTATAATGCAAATGAATCAAATGGATATGAAGCAGTAAATAATCTTTCATTTAGCGGAAGCTTTACAGATGCAAACTTTGAAACAGCAACAATTTCACTTTATAAAGATAATACCGCAGTTAGTGGTAAAACTAAGACTGTTACTGCAACTGGAGAATGGACTTGGAATGTAAGTGGTAGTTCAACAGAACCTCTTGCAGACGGAACCTATACATTACGTATAACAGCTGAAGATAAAGTTGGAAATACATCTTCTGTAAATACAGCTGGAGATACAACTTATAATTACAATATTAAAATAGATAATACAGCTCCTACATCTACACTTGTAAAAGGAAGCGGAACCTTGTACTTAGCAAATGGTACAACAACAGAAACAATTGCAAATGGCGGAACCTACTATGCAAAGGAAGCTTACACAATCAGCGGTGTAATAACAGAAAATAACTTTGATGAAGTAACTCTTACAACAAAAAAGAACGGAACGACATTTACTTCACCAAGCTTTACAAGTGCAACAAACTGGAGCTTCTCGGGCATTTCTGCTACAGATCATTCAGCAGACGGAACATACGATTATACAATTACTATAACAGACCTTGCCGGAAACCAGACTTCATACAGTATAACTGTAATTTACGATACAACAGTACCGGTAGCAAGCGTAACAGCCCCAGCAGCAGACTTTGATGTAGATGAACTCAATTCAATTGGCGGAAGCTCTTACACCTTCAACGGACAGGTTACAGATGCCAACATCCTCATCAACAGATACCTCATAACACAGAACGATTATACAGTTGAACAGATAAAGTCAAACGGAGCAACAGGAACAGGCTGGACAAATGCAACAGCATCAAACGGAAGCTGGTCAAGCGTAGGAAGTCTCAAGGCAGGAAGAACTGCAGAGACAGGCAAGATACACGAAGGAAAGTGGTACGTATATATCTATACAAAAGACATACTCGGCTATGAGGCAACAGCTAAGAGAACGTTCTGGCAAGACCAGGATGCACCATCAATAACAGACCTCAGCCGCGGAACGCTCACAGGAACAAGGGCAACAGATGGAAATGTAACAATCAGCGGAAAGGTGACTGACGTAAACGGCATAACAAGCCTTGTAATCCATGACGTACTCACACCTGTAACAAGCGGAGATACAGCACCAGCAGACGTAACGATAAGTACATTTGGAGCAGATGGAAGCTGGAGCAATGTATACACAGCAACATCACTCAAAGAAGGCGTACACAGATTTAGAGTAACGGCTACTGATACAGTAGGAAAGACATCAGAGGATAGCATAGAAGTAACAGTAGATAAGACAAACCCTGTACCAGTATTGTCAGCAACACCTAACAAAGATGATACAAAGGGAAGCTCATTTACATTCACTGGAACTGCAAGCGATACTAACGGAATCACAAATGTTAAGCTTACAATTGCAGATGCAGACGGACATACAAAGACTGTAAATGCAAGCGGAACGACTGAGTGGTCTGCAAAGGTTGAATATGCTGCAACTGCAACAAATGACGATACAGACGGAACGGCAAACTCATGGAGCCAGATATTTGCAAGTGAAGGCGTAAAGACAGTAACAGTAACTGCAACCGATGGTGCAAACAGAACTGCTACAACTACAGCACAGACATTCGTATACGATAAGAATGACCCTGTACTTACTCCAAACAAAGCAACAGTACTTGAATATATGCCAACGGCAGGCTTCACAATCACAGGTACAATTTCTGATACATACAGACTTGGAACTCTCAGAATCATTGAAAAGAAAAATGGAGATCCAACATCTGCAAGTGGTCAGAATGGAGCCGAAATAATAAGACAAACTGATGTTAATCCTTATAATTTTAGTGTTAATGTACCTCTTGGAAACGTAACTCCTACAGACGGAGAATATTCATATCAGTTTGTTCTTACAGATTCAGTAAGCCATGAAGTAAGCTCTGAAACCTTTACAACAACAGTAGACACAACTGCACCTGTATTAACAATTTCTACCCCTGCAAACGCTACGGCAAAGAAAAATACAAATGCAATAAATGAAAATAACTTCCGCTTTGAAGGAAGCATAACGGAAACAAACAGCGTACAGAAAGTATGGTACAAGATATTGGCCGACAATGAAGATGCCCCTGCAGTTGTAACATCAGGACAGAATGCCCTTAATGCATCAAGCTGGGATGGCTGGACAGAAGGAAGTGCAGGAACAGGAAACTGGAATGCAATCCAGGCATTTAAGTCAGGAGCAACAAGCGGCACGACATACGGTGAAGGCAACTACAAGATTTACGTATGTGCAGTAGACAAGGCAGGTAACGTATCTACACAGGCAGCACAGGTATTCGACGTAGACATGACCGTACCAAACCTTGCAGTAACGTCAGCACCAGCACAGACAGCAGAAGGCTTTGAAATAAGCGGAACAGCCAGCGATACATTCGGACTTGCAGCAGGAACAGCAGCAGTCACAATTACAGCAGACGGAAAGACATTCCCTGTAAGCGTAACAGACGGAGACTGGAGCCAGAGCTTCCTTGTTGGAAGTGGAACCGACCACATAACAGACGGAAATCAGACATTTACAATCACTGCAACTGACAAGGTAGGAAGGACAACAACTTTAACAAAGACAGTACTCATAGATACATATGAGCCGGTAATAAGTGTAGACTCATTCAGCGGTTATACAACAGATTCAAGCCTTACCTTCACAGGAACAGCATCAGATGAAGATGCAATTCACAATGATAACCTTACAGAAACAAAGGTAGAGCTTTATAAGGACGGAGAAGCTTATAAGGTAAACAACGTGGCAGTTACAAAGGTAGTAGCAACAGATTCAGAACACAACTGGACCTGGAGCGTACACGACCTTCCAGACGGCGTATACACAATCAAGGTAACAGCAAAAGACAAACTCAACCACGTAACGACAGTAGATACGTCAGATACATCTGCATCAAATGCATATAAATACAACATCACTGTAGACAAGACAGCCCCTACATCAACACTGACAATAGGAAGCGGAACGCTGTACGTATCAGACGGAACAACAACAACAACAATAGCCGACGGCGGAACCTACTATGCAAAGGCAGCATACACAATCAGCGGTACAATTACAGAGACAAACTACGAAGCTAACGGAGAAACTGCAAAAGTAACGCTCAAAGAAAACGGCAGTACAAAGGCATTTGCAGCCAATGCAAACAAGAACTGGAGCTTTAACGGAGCAACAACAGACGGAACATACCTGTATACAATAACAGTTGTAGACAAGGCTGGAAACCAGACTTCTTACAGCATAACCGTAATCTACGATACTACAGCTCCTGTGGCAGCAGTAACGGCACCGACAGCAGACTTCAGCGTAAGTGCACTCAATTCAATCGGCGGAAGCTCATATACGTTCAGCGGACAGGTAACGGATGCAAACATCCTCATCAACAGATACCTGATTACGCAGGAAGACTATACGGCAGACCAGATAAAGACAAACGGAGCCGCAGGAACAGGCTGGACAAATGCAACAGCATCGAACGGAAGCTGGTCAAGCGTAGGAAGCCTCATTTCAGGCAGCACGGCACAGACAGGCAAGATACACGAAGGCAAGTGGTACGTATACATCTATACAAAGGACGTACTCGGCTATGAGGCAACGGCAAAGAGAACGTTCTGGGCAGACCAGAATGCACCGTCAATAACAGACCTCAGCCGCGGAACGCTTACGGGAACAAGGGCAACAAGCGGAAACGTAACAATAAGCGGAAAGGTAAGTGACGTAAACGGCGTAACAAGCCTTGTAATCCATGACGTACTCACACCTGTAACAAGCGGACAGACAGCACCACAAGACGTAACGATAACATCATTCGGAGCAGGCGGAAGCTGGAGCCACGAATACATAGCAGCATCACTCAACGAAGGCGTACACAGATTTACCGTAACGGCAAAAGATACAGTAGGAAAGACATCCGAGGATAGCATAGAAGTAACAGTGGACAAGACAAACCCTGTACCGGTATTGTCAGCAACACCTAACAAAGATGATACAAAGGGAAGCTCATTCACGTTCACTGGAACTGCAAGCGATACTAACGGAATCACAAATGTTAAGCTTACAATTACAGATGCAGACGGACATACAAAGACTGTAAATGCAAGCGGAACAACTGAGTGGTCAGCAAAGGTTGAATATGCTTCAACAGTAACAAGTGATGATACAGACGGAACAGCTAACTCATGGAGTCAGATATTTGCAAGTGAAGGCGTAAAGACAGTAACAGTAACTGCAACCGATGGTGCAAACAGAACTGCTACAACTACAGCACAGACCTTCACGTACGACAAGAATGACCCTGTTCTTACAGAAAATGCTTCAACAGTACTTGAATATATGCCTACAGCAGGCTTCGATATTACAGGAACAATTTCTGATTCATACAGACTTGGAACTCTCAGACTCATTGAAAAGAAGGATGGAAGTACAACATCTGCAAGTGGTCAGAATGGAGCCGAAATAATACGTGAAACTGATGTTAATCCTTATAATTTTAGTGTTCATGTACCTCTTGGTGGAGTAACACCTGAAGACGGAGTATATTCATACCAGTTTGTACTTACAGACTCGGTAGGACACGAGGCAAGCTCAAAAACTTATACAACAACAGTAGATACAACTGCACCTGTAGTAAGCGTAACGAATCCAGAGACAGACGGTACAAAGAAGAATAATAATGCGATAAACGAAAATAACTTCCGCTTCGAAGGTAACATAACTGAAGCAAACAGCGTTCAGGCAGTATGGTACAAGATACTGGCTTCTAATGCTAATGCACCAACAGCAGCTACATCAGGACAGAGTGCACTCAATGCATCAAGCTGGGATGACTGGACAAACGGAAGTGCCGGAAGTACAAAATGGAACGCAATCCAGGCATTTAAGAAAAAATACAATGAAGATGGAACCTTGAATACAAGCGGTGACGGTATTGAAGAAGGCAGCTACAAGATTTATGTATGTGCAGTAGACAAGGCAGGTAACGTATCTACAGCAGCAGTACGCGAGTTTGACGTAGATATGACTGCACCTACAATTACAACTGGTACAATCACAACAGGTGACAACTGTATCAACAAGACAAGTACATATTACTTCAATACAGAACTCAAAGGAACTGCAATTGCAACAGATACCTATGCAATGGCTGAATCAACCCCTGTAACTGTAAGCATAAACGGCGTTGCTAATTCAACAGTAACTCCAAATGCAAGCAATGTATGGACAATTGCAACAGACAAGTTCACAGCAGGCGAAACACAAGTTGTAACAATTACAGCAACTGATATAGCTGGAAAAACAACAACAAAATCATTCAACGTATACTATGACTCTACAGCTCCTGTAGTTGAAATTGAAACTCCTGCAAATAACTCTAACATAACAAACTCTTCAGTAATTGCAAAAGGACCAATTACAGAAACAGGCGTTGGTCTGGATAAGATACAGTGCACAACAACTGCTAGTGCAGATGCAGCAGATTGGTCAGACACAACAAACTGGCATGACATTGGTGTTTCAAGTGGAAGTACAACTTGGAGTCAAAACCTTTCATTTGATAAAGAAGGTGCAGTTGTTCTTAGAGTACGTGCAAAAGATAAGCTTGGTAACATAGCAACAGTAGCAACAAGTAACTTCAACTACGATAGCAATAACCCTAACCTTGCAGTTACAAACCTTGCAGACAATGTATACAAGAATGCTAACTTTACTTTAAGCGGAACAGCTTGGGATACAAACTCTATTGAAAGCATAGAAGTAAAGGATGATGGAAAGACTGGTGTATGGACTCACACATTTACAGGTACTGAGCTTAATGCAAAGAGTGAAGCTACTAAGACAACTTGGAACTTCAACTTTGTAACAGGCATAGACAATTCTTCACAGGGTAACTTCCTCTCAGAAGGCCTCCATACTTTCATCATCACACTTAAGGACGTTGCAAACAGAACAACTCAAATTACAAAGACATTCACAGTAGATACAGTTGCTCCAGTAGTTGGAACAATACCAACTCCTTCAGTAACAGAAACACAGAGTTCTACATACAATTTCATCGGAACTGCAAGTGATGCTACAACAACAGTTGAAGCAGTACAGATTGCATTCGTTGATCCAACAGTTGCAGCAAATGCAGACAGAATCCACAATGCAAACGGTTCAACAACCTGGACATACACTCTTAACTTTGCAACAGAAGGAGCTTTCGGAGCTTCTGGTGAAAAGAATGTATGGGTACGTGCAAAGGATAAGGCTCAGAACTGGAGTGATTGGGATAATACAACATTCAATTATGATACAAGTATTCCTAACGTTTATGTAACACATATAGCTCTTTCAGAGGATGGAACATCATACGGTTCAGATGAAACAGCAACTCCAAGTATGCAGAAGAATAAGATATTCAAACTCAGTGGTACAGCAAATGATGACTGGGATTTTGATTCTACTTCACCTATTACAATTACCCAGACAATGACACCTGCTGGTGGTTCTGCAGGAAATGCAGTAACAATTAGCGGAACAGATCTTTCAGTAACAGGTACAGGTCAGAACAGGACCTGGACAATTACAGGCCTCCCAAGGAATCCTTCTTCAGCAGGAACAACATCACTTGCAACCGGAACATATCAGTATGTAGTAACGACAAAGGATAAGGTCGAAAAGACAAATACGGCTACCATTTCGGTAACGGTTGATGTAGACGGACCGGAAGTAAAGATTACAACCCCTAACGTAGACAAGGCAGAATCAGATTCAATTTCCGGAGATTCATATGCATTCCGCGGAAGTGCAAATGACGTTGGTATTTCCGGACTTGCAAGCTACAGCTATGCATTTACTCAGAGCGGTACAGCACCGGCAGCTGATTCAGGAGAATGGGTAACCGTAACGGCAACAGACGGAACCTGGAGTATTCCAAAGGACTTAATCAGCGGAACAACAGTATCAGGCGGAGTAACAAATAACACAGATACAGAAAAACTCCATGAAGGCAAATGGTATCTGCATGTTAAGGCAGTAGATAAGTCTGGTAACGAAGGAAATGCTTATTATGCAGAAGATGATACAGAGCATACAAGTCCTATACAGGCCGTAAGAAGCTTCTGGATAGACCAGAGTGCTCCAACCTTGACAGAAACAAATATTGGAAATGCAGATAGCGAACAGGCTACAAGATATAACACAAATACAGGCTTCACACTTAGTGGTTCAGCAAGCGATACATTCGGATTGGCAACTGGAACTAATGCAATTACAATTAGCAATGGAAAGACAGGTGCTGCAAACAAGACATGGAATGTTTCTGTAAATAGTAACGGCGAATGGTCAAAAACATTCGTTGTATCTGAGTATAATGATGCGGGTACTATTACTAATTCTTCAGAAGAAAACTACGTAGCAGACGGTGACTACACCTTTACAATCACTGCAACCGACTTGGTAGGAAAGCCAACAAGTGTAACAAGAACAATCCTTGTAGATACAACTGTACCTGATATAACAGTTGAGCCGTTCTGGGAGTCTCCTGCAAACGGCTATGTAGCAGAAAAGAACCTTTCATTCAACGGATTATTCGCAGATACAAACTTCAAGACTGCAACAATAGCACTTTACAAAGACGGCAGTGCCGTAAGCGGACAGACAAAGACCGTTACAAGTGAAGGCGACTGGACTTGGAATGTAAAGAACCTTGCAGACGGCGTTTACACTCTCCAGATTAGTGCAGAGGATATTGTTGGAAATACAAAATCTGTAAATACAGCAAATCTTGCAAATACTTATACTATAACTGTAGATAACACATTGCCAGAATCAACACTGGCAATTGGTAGCGGAACTCTGTACGGCTCAGATGGAAATGAAGTAAGTACAATTGCAGACAAGGGCAAGTACTATGCTAAGGCTGCATACACAATCAGCGGTTTGATTGAAGAAACAAATTACAATGCTTCAGACGTAACACTCACAGCAAAGAAGAATGGTACAGCAGTAGCAGCTGCATCAGTACCTGCACTCACAAAGAGCGGCAAGAACTGGAGCTTCTCTGGTATTTCTGCAGCAGACGGTGAATACGAGTATACTCTCAACATTACAGACCTTGCTGGCAACGAAAAGCAGTACATAATCACAGTTGTATTTGATACAACAGCTCCTACAGCAAATGTTACTACACCAAATACTAATCTGGCTGGTGAAAACTCAATTAGAGGAGCAAGTTATAACTTCAGTGGTGTTGCAACGGATGCAACAGCAGGAATCCTTGTAGAAAGATATTTAATTACACAGACTTCTTATAGTTCTGATGTAATTTTGACAAACGGAAGAACAGGTACAGGCTGGACATCAGTTACTACAGATAACGGAACCTGGTCATCTCCTACACAGACACTCATAACAGGAACAGAAGCAAGTGCAAATGCCAATACACTGTGCGAAGGTATCTGGTATGTATACATCTATGCAAAGGATATCCTTGGTTACGAAGCAACAGCTTCAAGAACAGTTTGGATAGACCAGGCAGTTCCTGCAATTACAAATTTAAGCAGAGGAACTCTCAGCGGAACAACTGCTACAAACAGTAATGTAACAATCAGCGGAAATGCAACTGATGCAAACGGAGTAACAAGAGTTGTTATCCACGATGGATATTACGGAGACTCAACAACAAATGATATTACATTTACAACTCTTGAAAGTGACGGAAGCTTCTCACACGAATATGAATCAGTTGATCTTGCAGAAGGAACTCACACCTTCACAATCACAGCAACTGATGGAGCTCAGAAGACTAACGCAGAAACAATTTCTGTAATAGTAGATAAGACAGACCCTGTTCCTTCATTACCTGTAACAGCAGTTCCTGGTGCAGATGATACACTCGGAAGTTCATTCACCTTCTCTGGAACAGCAAGCGATACAACAGGTATTACAGAGGTTAAGCTTACAATTACAGATGTTGCCGATACAACAAAGACAAAGACTGTAACAGCAAGCGGAAAAGAAGATTGGTCTTCAAGAATCAGCTTCTATGACACAACAGCTGGCTGGAATACAGTATTCGGTACGCAGACTTCTCCGGTTCAGGGAGAAAAGACTGTAACCGTTACAGTAAAAGATGGAGCTAACAATCCAGGAACAACATCTCGAACCTTTGTATTCGATAATGCAAACCCTACAATTACTGTAAATGAAAGCACAATCAAACAGTATATGTCTGCAGCTGGATTTACAATCACTGGTTCTGTAGCAGATACATACAAGCTTGGAACGCTCAGACTTATAGAAAAGAAGGATGGTACTGTAACAGAAGCATCCGGTGCAAATGGAGCTTTAATAGCTGGAACAGGATCATCAACAGTATTCGATTCACTTACTTCTTCTAACTTCTCTATTAAAGTACCTCTTGGAGACGTAACTCCAACAGATGGAACGTATACTTATGAGTTTGTAGTAACAGACTCTGTAGGACATACAGTAAACAGTAAGACCTTCACAACAACAGTAGATACAACAGCACCTTCAGTAAGTGTAACTACACCTGCAGCAGATACAACAAATAAGGGAACAAACGCAATTGCAGAAGCTAACTTCAGATTTGCTGGTGCTTCTACAGATGCAAACGGAATTGCAGGAGTTTACTACAAGATAGGTACATCTGCCCCTACAAATGTTCCAACAACAGCAACTTTGGTTGCAAGCACTTGGACAACAGCTGGCTTTACACAGGCTACAGCTTCAACAGGAACTTGGAATGCATACCAGGGCTTCAAGTCTGGTGCAACAAGCGGAACAACATACGGTGAAGGACAGAACTATAAGATTTACGTATACGCAGTAGACAATGCTGGTAATGTTGGTCATTCTTCAGAAAATGTAGCAGCAGAACGCGAGTTTGATGTTGATATGACAATTCCTACAATTACTGATACTTCAACAGTAACACAAACAAAAGAAAGCTTTACACTCAGCGGAACAGCAAGCGATACATACGGACTAGCAGCTGGAACTGGTGCAATAACAATCAGTGATGGAACTCACACATGGCCGGTTGCAGTAACAAGTGGAACTTGGAGCAAGAAGTTCTTCGTTTCAACATCAGCAACAACTGAAGAAGGTTATGATGCAGATTCTATTATTACAGACGGAAATCCTAACTTCACAATCACTGCAACAGACTTGGTAGGCAAGACTAACTACATTACAAGAACAGTACTTGTAGATACAACAGCACCTACAGCAACAATAGATTCATTCTCAGGCTACACAACAGATAAGAACCTTTCATTCAACGGAAGCTTCACAGATGTAAACTTCAGCACTGCAACAATCAGTCTTTACAAGGATGGTAGTGCTGTAAGCGGACAGACAAAGACTGTTACAAGTGACGGAGATTGGACCTGGAACGTTAAGAACCTTGCAGACGGAGTATACACACTCAGAATTACAGCATCCGATGTAGTTGGTAATGAATTAACTATTAACACAGCAGAAACAGGTACTTATAGCAATAATATAACAGTAGATATAACATTACCTGAATCTACACTGGTAATCCCTGATGGAACTGAACTTTACGGTTCAAATGGAAATACGGTAAGCACAATTGCCAATAACGGTAAGTACTATGCAAAGGCAGCTTACTCAATCAGCGGTGTAATAACAGAAACTAACTACAATGCAACAAATGTAACTCTCACTGCAAAGAAGAACGGTATAGCAGTAACAGCTGCTTCAGTACCTACACTTACAAAGAGTGGTGCAGGTAACAAGAACTGGAGCTTCTCAGGCATTACTTCTGAAGATGCAGAATATGAATATACTCTCAACATAACTGACCTTGCAGGAAACGAAAGACAGTACACAATCACAGTTGTTTACGATACAACCGCTCCTACAGCAAACGTAACTACACCAAATGAAGACCTTGAAGGTGCAAGCTCAATCAGCGGTCAATCATACAACTTTGCCGGAGTTGCTTCTGATGTTACAGCTGGAATCCTTGTAAATAAATATATGATTACACAGACTCCATTTACAGGTGCAAATGCTACGGCAATTGCTTCTGCAATTCAGACTTCTGCAAATGCAGATGAAAATCAGGCAAGCAATAATAATCAGATTGACAAGTGGATAAGTGCAACTGCTTCAAACGGAACCTGGGCAAATCCAAAACAGCTAACAACAGAAAGTCAGACAGGCGATCTTAATGAAGGCAAATGGTATATCTATATTTATGCAGAAGATATTCTCGGTCATTCAACAACAGCTACAAGGTCATTCTGGATTGACCAGGCAGCTCCTGCAATTACAAATGTAAGCAGAGGAACTCTCAGCGGAACAACTGCAACAAAGAATGACGTAATAATCAGCGGAAATGCAACTGATGCAAACGGAGTAACTGGAGTTGTTATCCACGATGTATTTGTACCTACAACAGCAGGACAACCAGGAGTATCAGATGTAAGCTTTACAGCTGATCAGCTTGGAACAGGTGGAAGTTTCACAAAGACATATTCTGCTGCAAGTCTTAATGATGGAACCCACACATTTACAATCACAGCAACAGATACAGCAGGAAAGACAAATACAACTACAATCGCAGTCGTAGTAGACAAGACAGCTCCTACACCGGTACTCAGCGGTACACCAGATAAGGACGATACTAAGGGTAGTGCCTTCACATTCTCTGGAAGTGCAACAGATGCAACCTCCGGAATTGAAAAGGTAGAAATTACAATTTCTAACGGAACTCAGTCAAAGACAGTACAGGCAAGCGGAAAAGAAGTATGGTCTTCAAGAATCGGCTTCTATACAACAGGATGGACTGACGTATTCGGTACACAGGCATCTCCAATTCAGGGTGATAAGACTGTAACCATTACAGCTTACGATGGTGCAGGAAATACAAATACAGCAACAGATACATTCGTATTCGATACAGCTGACCCTACAATCAATGTAACAGAAAGCACAATCGGACAGTTCATGTCTACGACAGGCTTTACTATCACAGGTACTATAGGCGATACTTATCAGCTTGGAACACTCAAGCTCATAGAAATGAAGGATGGTGCTGCAACAACAGCTTCCGGTACAGACGGATATACAGTAATGACATCAACCGGAACTTCAGCTAACTTCTCTATCAAAGTACCTCTTGGAAACGTAACTCCAACAGACGGAACATATACATACGAGTTTATAGTAACAGACTCTGCAGGACATACAGCTAACTCTAAGACCTTCACAACAACAGTAGATACAACAGGACCTTCAATAGAAGTAACAAGTCCGTCAGCAGATACTGGTGACAATGCAAAGAAAGGAACTAATGCAATTGCAGAAACAAGCTACAGATTTGCAGGAACTTCAAGCGATACAAACGGCGTTGCAGCAGTTTACTACAAGATAGCTACAGCAGCTCCGGCAGCAACAAGCGTGCCTTCACCGACATCTGATACAGCAGCTCTCCGTGCAACACTCACAGAAAGCACATGGACAGGTGCAGGCTTCACAAAGGCAACTTCAACCACAAACTGGACAGCATTCCCAACATTTAAGGTTAAGGGTGCAAGCGGCGACGGTATAGAAGAAGGCCTCGGATGGAAGATTTACGCATATGCTGTAGATAACGCAGGTAACGTTTCAAGTGCAGCAGTTCGCGAGTTTGACGTAGATATGTCTGCTCCAACTCTTACAGCTGGAATAGCAGCGGGAACTAACTGTATTGAAAAGAATACAATCTACTACTTCAACAGTACAAACCTCACAGGTAGCTTGGGCTATTCAGATACACTTGCAATGGCAGGTAGCGGAGCGATAAAGGTTAAAGTTGGTGAAACAGATGTTACAGGTCAAACAGGAGTATCATTGACAACATCAAGCTGGTCAATTCCAGCCGGTAAGTTTGCAGAAGGCGAAGTAACAACAATAACCTTCACAGCAAAAGACAGCGCAGGTAAGGAAACAACAAAGACTGTAACTGCTTGTAAAGATACTACGGCACCTACAATCACAATTACTTCACCAGGTACAGACGAGTTCTTCACGGGTGAAGGAAGCAGTACACTTACACTTACAGCAACCGGTTCAGTAAACGAAACAGGAATCGGTATGGTTGCAGGTAACTTCAAGTACACAACAGGTGATCCAGAATCTGAATCAGGTTGGAGCTCATTCTCAACTTATGCCGGCGGTTCATACTGGACACAGTCACTCGAATTCACCAGTGAAGGTACAGTAAACCTCTATATCAAGGCACAGGATAGACTTGGAAATGCAACAGCAACTCCTCAGCATGTAAGATTCTCATTTGATAAGCAGGAACCTCAGATTGCAAAGACACACGGAACAATTGCAACTTACTATAAAGCAGGTGATACAATAACCCTCAGTGGTACAGCTTATGATACAAACGAACTTACTAAGGTTGAGATTATTGATACAATAGGCTCTTCAACGAATACATACTCAACAGCTAACAACGGACAGATTACAGTTAACGGAACAATTGCATCAGCAAAGACTTATGCAACAGCAATAACCTGGAGCAAGACACTTTCTGCAAATGATTTGACAGATGGTTATCATAATATAAAGATAACTGCAACTGATAGTTCTGGAAGAACATCTATAATAACAGAGAACTTCACAGTAGATACAGTTGCACCAACATTTACAGCAGACAACATAGAAACTCCGACAGCTTACGATACAGAGATTGCAACATACACATTCAGAGGAACTGCAACAGATCCTAATGGAACCGGAGTAAAAGCCGTAAAGGTTAAGTACAGCGACGGAACAAATACTTCAGCAGAAAGAACAGCTGGAGGTGGAGCTTCCTGGTTCGATGCAGTAACCTTTGATGACATTACAGGCGTCTTCAGTGCTTCTGGCGTTAAGACAATTTCTGTACAGGTAGAAGATACTGCCGGAAACAAGAGTGAGTGGATAAGCAAGAACTTTGATTACGATAAGTCTTCTCCAACAATTGCCCTTGCTTCTTATGCACAGGCTACAAATGCTGGACCTGAATATTCTTACGGAGCAACAACTGCCCAGACTTCAGACTTTGCTGTAAGCAAGGTATTCAAGATGTCTGGTACAGTAGCTGATGACTGGGGTATTGCAACAGGTAATCCTGTAGTAATCACACAGAAGAAGGGAACAAACGGTACAGAACGAACACTTACAGGTTTGACTTATGATGCAGAAAACAAGACCTGGACAATAGAAGGACTTCCACGTGACCCAGATTCAGTTGGAACTACAGATCTTGATACAGATGAATACACTTATTCAGTAACCGTAACAGACAAGGCCGGAAAGACAACATCTAAGAACATAAGGGTTAAGGTAGATAATACAGCTCCAGTAGTTGAGTTTACAAACCCTGCAGAAGACCTTGAACCATCAGCTTACCTTTCTGGAAGTACATATAACTTTGCCGGTTCTGCAAACGATACAGGAAGCGGTAACGTAGGTCTTGCTAGTTACAGTTATGCATTCACACAGAGTTCAGCAGCTCCAGCAGCCAATGCCTGGACAACAGTAAACACAATAGACGGTGACTGGACTATAAACAGAAACTTTGTAAGCGGAACAAATACAGCTTCTCTTGGAACAAACGAGCTTTGCGAAGGTCAGTGGTTCCTGCACGTTAAGGCAACTGATAAGGCCGGTAACCAGACAGCAGATGCATACCGTTCATTCTACATTGACTTGAGTGCACCAACATTGACAACTGCAATAACAACAGCAGCCAACAGCTGTATTGAATTGAACGATACATTCTACTTCAAGGGTGCTCTTACAGGTACGGCAAGTGTAAGTGATACATATGACATTGCAGCAGTAGGCAGCTCAACAACATTCAAGGTAGGAACAACATCTATAACTACAGACAATGGATTGTCATGGAGCGGTTCAAACTGGACAATCGCAGCTTCTGCATTCAGCGAAACATATCAGGTTCTTACAATTACAGCTACAGACTATGTAGGAAGAACTACTATAGTAACAAAGAATATCTGCCAGGATGCAACTGCACCTCAGGTTACTATTACAAAACCTGAATCAAACGGAAACATTGATACTTCTCCAGTTAATGCACGAATCTCTGTAGTTGAGAATGGTGTAGGTATACAAGGCAAGACAGCCACGGTTGACAGTAAGGTAGAATACAGGTTCAACGGTGGAGCCTGGACACCTACAGATTACACAAGCGGAACTACGGTAGAACAGGAACTTGACCTTGGAACTACACAGGGTGAAATGACTCTCGAAGTACGTGCAACAGATAAGCTTGGTAACACATATACAACACCAGCAACAACGTTCTACTACGACTTCCAGGATCCTGTAATAGTAGAAACAGATGAAGTAGCAAGATATGTAAACGGAGCATTTACTCTGACAGGTACAGCTTACGATACATACAAGCTTAGCTATATAGAAGTTAAGGATACAACAGACGGTAATAAGGTATACAGATCTAATTCTGATACTAATACGCAGATTACCTATACAGGTGATATTGAAGATGCAGTTTCAGCTGCAACAGCAACAACCTGGACTCTTGCATTCACAGCAGCAGACTGGAACAGTTTCACTGAAGGCAACCACGTATTCAAGATTACGGCTGTTGACGTATCTGGAAGAAGTGCAGAAGCACCTAACAAGAACGTATGGATAGATAAGCATGCACCAGTAGTAACAGGTGCGGCTGTTCCAACAACAGCTCAGACACAGGGCTCTTCATTCAGATTCAGCGGAACTGCAAAGGATTATAATAAGAATGCAGGAACAGCAAGCAGTAATTCCCTTGACTCTGGAATCAAGAAGATAGAGATACAGATTACAAACAACGGAGATGCAATAGTTGATTCAGCTACAGCAAATGCAACAGCTACAGGCTGGATAGATGCAACAGGACAGGAAGACTGGAGTGCAGTAGTTGCTTACGATGATTATGTTGCAAACGAAACTAAAGTTTGTAATGTATTCGGTAGAGAAGGCGTTAAGACACTCCATGTACGTGCAACAGACGAATCAGGACTTACAAGCACTGTATTTACAAAGAACTTTGTATACGATAAGGCTGCTCCGTCCCTTTCTGTTTCAACATATACTCCAGAAGGTGGTTCAGCACTTGATATAAGTTCTACAGATAATGAACCTATATTCAATGTAAACGGAAACTTTGCATTGAGTGGTAGTGCATCAGATACAAACGGTGTAAAACAGGTAGTAATTACTCAGAAGGTTACACAGCTGGATGCGAATAATCAACCAGTATTGGATGATAATGATAACCCTGTAATAATATCAACAGATATAGAAACTCTTGACGGTAACGGTGCAACCACATTCAACTGGTCTACAAATACAGGAACAGGTAAAGGACTTCCTCGAAATCCTACAACTAACGTAGCATCAACAGGAAATGCACTTACATCAGGTATTTACACTTATACGGTAACCGTAACAGATGTGGCTGGAAATGAATCAATCACAGAAGCTACAGCAAAAACAGCTTCAAAGACTGTAAAGGCAACAATCGATAAGACAGCACCTACAGTAGCAATTACAAATCCTGCTAATGAAAATGCTAATACAGGCTTGAACGCAATAAGCGTTGTAAACAACAGATTTGCTGGAACAGCTTCAGATAACCATGAAGGTGCAACAGACGTTGAAGCAGTATGGTATAAGATTGTAGGCCAGACTGCTGCAAATCCTGCTGCTCCACCTGCAAACACAACACAAGACAGTGCTTGGACAGGTCTTGGATTCACAAGGGCTTCTAATACTACAAACTGGTTCTTCTCACAGGCATTCAAGGCTAAGGGAGCTACAGGTGACGGACTTGAAGAAGGACAGTACAAGGTAGTAGTTTACGCAGTAGACGCCGCTGGTAACGTTTCAAGTGCAGCTTCTCAGAAATTCGACGTAGATATGGCTGCTCCGGAAATTGAAACTAAACTTGATAATACAGTACTTGCTGAAAGTATGACTCAGACTAAGACTGGTGCATACGAGTTCAAGTATAAAGTAACTGAATCTTACGGACTTGCAGCTAATAATCCTGTTGTAACAATACGTAAAGATAATGTAGAGTTGACTTCTGGAACAGACTTCAGCGAAACTGTTGATGGTGATTATAAAGTAATAACAATCACTAACCACACAGATGGCCTCTACGAATACACAATCTCTGCAACTGACTTGGTTGGCAAGAATAGTACAATCAGACGTAACATCCTGCTTGATACAACACCTCCAACGCTCACCGTAACATCTCCTGATTTATCAGGTTACCAGAACTCAACAAGCGTTAAGGTAAACGGTTCTTCAGAAGATAAGTCTGGAACACATGCGGTATGGTATTCATTTGGTGCCGCAGACATGCCTAGTTTACCAGAAGGTGACAAAAAGGCTAATTGGAGTGCAGAGAGTAAATGGACTGATGATACTTGGACAGGATGGAAAAAGGCAAGCGGTACAACAAGCTGGAGCTTCACAGTAACTGGTGTAGAAGGTACAGATAAGAACCTCTATATTGCCGCAGTTGATACAAACGGTGCGGTAACTACAACTGGTGCAATCTCAGCTCTTGTAAAGGTTGACGTAACTAACCCAACACTCACAGAAACAGGTATTGGTGCCGGAACTCAATACACGAATGTTAATTATACATTGAGTGGAAAAGTAAGAGATAGCGAATCTGGACTCAAGACATCTCCAGTAATGATTAATGGAAATACTGTAACAGATATTACGCTTAGCACTGATCAAAATGATCCTCAAGGAACTTATATTTGGAATTACCCAATAGAAGTAACTTCTAGTACAGCTGAACAACAATATAATTATGAAATCACAGCAGAAGACAACTCTGGTCGAGTATCAACTCTTACAAGAACAGTTGTATTCGATAAGACAGATCCAACAGTAGCAACAAAGGCTATCGGAACAGTAGCAGATGGTGTTAAGAAGACAATTGGTACAGCAGACTGGTACAATACAACTCAGATTCCTGTAACAATAACAGGAAATGACAACCTTTCTGGTGTATCTTACATTGAATGTTCAACAGACTGGGATTCAACAGCTCAGGATGTAAACAACGGTAACTGGACAACACTCAGCCGAAGCGGTTCTAACTACGTTGGTCAGATTTCTTGCACAACCCAGGGAACAAACACAATCTATATCCGCGTAACAGACCAGGCTGGTAATGCAAGTACTCCGTCTAGTGCGGAATCTATTACAGTTAAGGTTGATACTGCTGCTCCAACAACATTTGAATTGGTAAGCGACAACGTATCTGCAACAGGTGTAAATCTTATTCATGGACGTGACCCAATTACGTTCACGTTCACAGTAGCAGATAATACAAACGGAAGTGGAATTGCCGCAACAAATGGTGTGGTTCTTACAAGTGGACTTAAAGCTGGAGTAGGTACAATCACAGCAACACCAACTGCAAATGCTAATGAATACACAATTACAATCCCTGCAGCTAAGTTGCCAACAACAGAAGACACTCCAATAAATGTAGTTATTACAGCTAAGGATGAGTTTGACCATGCTACATTATTCACTGCATTCCAGCTGCAGATGGATAACACTTATCCAAGTGCAATTGTCAATGCTATTGATGATGCCGACAAGACTACAACAGGTGTAACAGAAGTAAACGGTACTATTACAGTAAGCGGAACAACTTCAGATACCAACACAATCACAGCGGTTAAGCTGCAGTATCAAACTTCTGCAAACGGAACCTCTGGTTGGAGTGACTGGACAGATTATACAGCAAGTGACCGTCAGGGTACATTGTACAACTGGAACTATAGTATTGATACAACAGCAAGTCCATTCTCTGACAACACTTATGTACGCTTCCGTGCAGTTGCAACAGATAGAGCTGGCAACATGGGTAACACAGGTACAACAACTCAGTACAGTGCTGATGATGCAACAAATAATCAGATGGTTAAGATTTCTCAATACACAGACAGACCTGTAATAAGGTTCACAAACATCACTCTTGGAACATCAACTATCTGGCTTAAGAACAGTAATACAATCTATGGACTTATCAGCGATGATGACGGTGATGTAACAGACCTTTACTATATGTCTAAGCTTTCTACAGAAGCAAACTGGCCATCAACATGGACAGAATTGACTCCTGTTGCAGGAAGCGGTTACTTTGAGATTACAGATGTTCCTGACGGACAGAATACAATCCGCTTTAAGACAACAGATAAGAAAAACAAACTGTTCCAGACAGATACATCTGCAAGTCCTGTCACGCTCAATGAACCAATACTTTCTGACGGTACTAACAAGCTTGACGGACTTACAGGCAGTGCAACAGTTGAGCTTACACTTAAGGTTGATAAGACATCTCCAGTTATTCAGAATGCTAAGTTCCAGATTTACAACACAGATTTGGAAACTCCTGCATGGGGAAGCTTTGTAAGAAATGAAACAACTTATGAAATGGTATGGACTGCAAATGAATGGAGTACAAGTCTTTCAACTCTTGGTGGTAAGTATACTAAGTTCAAGATGAAGCTTGAAGCTAAAGACCAGAACGGTGTTCAGAGTGTAACTTCAACATTCAATAGCGGAACACCAGCATTCTCTTGTGCAGTTGCAAATCCTGTTGCAGATGACCAGTGGCATGAATGGGCTACAGTTGAAATAGTTATACCAGACAGAGAAAGTGTAACTCATCAGGTAATGCCATTTGCTATCACAATTACTGATGGTGCAGGACTTACACGCGAAGAATCTGTACAGGTAGAAGTAGATAACTCTGCTCCTGAAATTACAATCACAGAACCTTCTAGTCTGATTGGTACAAATGAAACAATGCGCGGTAATATTTCTACAACACATGCTGACGAAAGCCGTGAAACCAAGCTCTACTATGCAGTATCTAGGGCACCTCAGGATGAAACTCTTGCAGCTAACTATGATCCAACTGAGGATTATAAACCTCGTGATGACGGTTATATAAGATATGAAAATGAAAATGGTACAGGTGATGTTATTGCAACACGATGGACGGAAATCCAAGGTCTTACAACACAGCTTAACTGGTTCGTATACTTTGATGACCGTAAAGATTCTGAAGATGTAAATCGATATGCAACTGATCATACAGCAAGGTTCGCTAAATACCTTACAGAAGATTATCTTGGTATAACAACAAATGAAGCTCTTGCTAGTTCTGATGAAGATACCCAGTATAATACTGTAACGTATGTTTACTTCTGGATTAGGGCTATTGACTCAACAGGTAATCCATCTTATGCATACAAGAGACTTAAGATTGACCCACAAGGAGACAGACCACAGGTTAGTATTATTTATCCTGCTAACGTAAATAATACGGCACCTATTCTTGGTGGTTCTATAAGAGTCAGCGGAACAGCAACAGATAATGAACAGGCTAAGAATGTATGGATTCAGATAGATAAGGATAATGATGGAACATTCGACAAAGCCGATTTGGCATTCTTGAATACCGTTGATGAAAATGATTCTACTAAGAGAAAATACAACTATAAGCTTGGTAAGATAAGTACTAATACCGAAAAGACCTGGACTGAAATTAATACAATTGTTACTGATAATTCAATTACAGATGTAACTGATTACGGTATTATGGTACCAGTACAGGGTGGTTCAAGCTGGTTTGTAAACATCAATGAGCAGAATGAGTATTCACCAGTTAGTGGTGAAACTACATTAAAGCTTATAGCGTATGCAACAGATGAAACTGGTACTGGTGATAATAAGAAGATTAATAAGTCTTTACCAGTACAACAGGTAATCAAGCTTAATTCCGATAATCCTATATTCAGACAGGTATCATTGAAGCTTGTACAGTACGAAACAAGTTCTGGTTCAGGTGTAGCATGTACAGATGGTTCTGTAAGTACTGGTACAATAGCAAATACAATGGACTATACTGATGGAATGAGTATAAAAGGTATCTGGTTTATAACAGGTGAGGTATATCATTCTGCTGGTATTAAAGCAACTCAGATTGGTGGTGTAAATAAAACTAGTAGTCTTGGTGAAGATTATACTGGAACAGGTGCTGATGTAGGAATCAAGCTTGAACCTGCAACAATTGAAGGATATACAAATAACTACAAGTTCCAGATTCCAATAGGAAACAATACAGAAGATGCAGTAGGAACTATTTCAAAAGAAATAAGAGTTACTGCTAATACTGAAGTTGATCGTTCTGCTTCAAAAACCTTTACTGTAAAATACGATAACAAACCTCCTGTAATTAAAACAACCGGTACAAATGTCAGCTTAAGTGAAAGTATCGCAGACAGTAGTGGCTTCTTTACATTTGGTGCAGTAGCTACAGAGGATAACGTAAACAATGTAGCTCAATCTGGTGTTGAAAGAATTGCATTCTACTTTACTCGTGATATGGATTACAACATTAAGGATATTGATGATTCTAATAATCCAATTTACGGTTCACATAGTGGAACTGCAACACAGACACACGACCTGTTTGATGTAATGATTAAGAACGAGAACCGAGATACTCTTGACCCTGCAAGTGGTAACATGATAATTGATTATGCTACGACAGGAACATTCAATACTGATACAGGCGTATTTACTCCTACTGGTGGTATTCAGACTGGTTATGTATACGAAGACGGCTTAATCTGGCAGAAGGTAACAGGTGCAACAGTATCCCTTAACTCCGTTACATTGGCTAGTGTTGGTAAGAATGTACACAAAGGTGGACTTGCAAAGGTAAACGGTGCATTCTATAAGATTACTGGTACAAACGCAACTACGGTTACTCTTTCTGGTAATCCTGGTGATACAGAAGAAAATGAAACCGCAACTATTCTCTTTGCTATTGCAAACATCGTAGACATTTCTGATAAGATTGGTACTGATACATTAGGATCTACGGATAATGGATATGGAACATATGGTTTCGGTTATTATGTAAATAACACTTCTGATGACGGAGACTTAATGATTGAATCATTCAACAAGCAGGGAACTGACTGGATTTGGGATGCAACAATCAAGTCAACCAACCTTCCAGATGGTCCTATCACTCTGCATATTGTTGCAATAGATGGAGCTGGTAACACAGCAAGCTATGCTTACACAGCAACAGTACAGAACAATGGTCCTCGTATTGCAGGTATTAAGATTGGTAATGACGAAAACGGTAATAATGTAATAGATAATGAAGAGTTCATTACAGATTATTCAGGCTTCTATGTAAATGGTAAGCGTGGTAATCAGGAAATGCATACAGTAACATTACCAGAAATTACAACGGATGCTAATTCAGGAAATCAGATTATCACTTCTGCAATTAAGGCAAAGGGTCTGGTAGAAATCCAGCCAGAGATTGTCGGTGGTAACGGTGCCCTTAAGTATACTTATAGTGCATTCAAGAGAAATGCCGGTAATACAGCTTGGAATACAGAAGCAACTTATAATATAACTACTCCAATATCTCTTGGTACAGGTAAACCGGTTTCTTCAGATGATAGTAATCCTGTATACGCAGATCTTAATTATGATTCAACTCTTGGACGTAGAAAAGGTATTATTCTTACAGTTGCAGACTTTGTACAGCATAGTCTTAGTGGAAACAAAGACAAGTTTGTATTCACAATTGGTGACAATACACCGGCAGCTACAAGCGGAGGTAACCCACAGAGTGCAACTTTGAATGTAATTATGGACGTTGTAGTTGGAGATACTAATTCAGCCCAGAACTACATCCTGCCGTTCTACTGGAAGAAGAAGGCTGGAAGTACTACTGAGGTTGTTTCAAGCCTGTTCAGGAACTCTCGTGAACAGGGTCATATTGAACTTCCTAAGGACTGGGTATACTCTAAGTTCTACAGACCTTACGATCCAGACGATACAATTGATACAATTCATCTGTTCGACCAGGATCCTAAGGTTTCCGGTAAGATTAAGATTGAAGGTGTTGCACACGATGATGTATTGCTTGAGGATATTAAGCTTACTCTCAACAAAGCCTTCACAGGATTTACTGCTGATACAGAAGTTACAATTGCATCTTACAGCAACGGAACCTGGACTTATCCTGTAACTGGAACTCAGCTTACGGATGAAGCAAACGGAACTATCAATGCAACAACTGGCTGGTCTGTAAACATTTCTAAGGCAACTTATGGTGACTTACTGGCAACTGGCCTGATTACTTCTATTCCGACATACATACGCAACAATGAAGAAGTTCCATTTGAAGAGGATGATGAAGTTCCTTATGCATCACAGAATTACGGTCACGTAGTACACTGGACATTGTATCTTGATACAGCTTCACTTGGTACAATTGCTGCAACCGACGTTGCTGTCACAGCAACAGCAAGCGACCGCGGTAACCCAACTTGGAATTCTTCTACAAGTGCAGTTGATTACACATCAAATGCTGCTGTGGTTACAAATGATGCAACTGGTTACACTGGTGCGGTAACAAAGAATGGCAATGAAATTGCTGTAGGTGACCTCACAGGCAAGCTCAAGATGGATGTTGTTCCGTATATTACTAAGGTTACGACAGCACTTGCTGGTAAGCTTAAGTCAAGTATTAAGGCGGCTTACTCACGAACAGCACTTGGTCACTATATTGCAAGAAGTACAGAATCTATTACAATTACAGGTTTCAACCTTGGTGATAATGGAACTTATAAGCCTGAATATGGTAGTACTGCCCTTACTGGAAGTACTGGAACAACTGTATCACTTGCAGCAAGTAACATTACAACTTCTGGTGAAGTTTCTCTTACTGTAAACAGTATAGAAACTCTCAACAACAAGAATAACAACAACTCAAGCGGACATACTGAAGTTACAATTACTGAAGGCAGCTCTTACAATGATAAAAACAACTATGCATATAACCGAATGCCAAACCGAACAAGCAATAACCTGCTAACAGATGATGTTGTAGTAGATGTTTGGGAGTTTGATAGTGATGCTGCTAAACCAAGAAGTGGTGAATTACGAGAACCAATAATGAGGATAAATCCTGTTACTGGTAAGGTAGGACTTGCGTTTGTAAGTGGACCAGGTGATTTTGCTATGGCAGGTGGTACTAGTGGAACAAATAACGCAACTGAGAACAGTAATCCAGGAAATAAGAATATGTACTCATATAATCTCTGGCAGAACAACTTTGCAACCTTTAATAACATTAGTTTTGCCTATGATGAAAATGGTTATTCACATGGAACAACAACAGGTCTTGACACAAACCCTGCCGTAGGAACAAAACATGCAGGACGATTCTCATATTTCTATAGTAGATGGGGAAGAAGTGGAACGGGAACTGGTGCAAATTACGAAGGTATGCAGGCAATACGTCTTGAATCAATAGCTGTTCCAGAAACACCAAGAGGTACAGGATTTACTATTAACGGATATAATGATATTAAGCTTTTGATAAAAGGAGAAATTCCAGATAATGATTCGCTTTCTGAAACACGTTTCTATTCACCGTCAATTGTCACTACTGTAAATGGAAATACAACATCGGTTTATCTTGCTTACTATGATAGTATACAAAATCAGATTCGTTTCAGATATAATAGTGCATTAAATGCTACTTGGAGTGGTAGTAATAATGATGCTGGTAAGAAAGCCCATCCACTTAATGATAAGGATCAGTTTGTTGATAATTTAGTTAGAATTAATAAAAATGCAACTAATAACTCTACAACTGTAACTGATTATGATGTATATATGGCTACAAAGAATATGGCCGATAATTCAACTACTCCAAGTGTTGATTATGAAATCTATTATGAACCTAAAACTACTTATTTCAGCTTAATTGCAGGTGTAGATTACCAGCAAGGAACACAGACAACAAAGAATGGCAAGCGAGTTCTTACAGGATATGATACAGGTTATACAGCTTATAAGTATGTTGCTATAGATGCAATAGGAAAGAATAAGTTTAATCCTGTTAAAACAAATGATGTTGTAGTTGCTGTATGGTATGATGGTACAAGTTTGAGATATGCTTATAATGATAATCCTACAAGTGGCTTGGATAATGGTACTGCTGGTGGCTGGAAGGGTAATAAGGTTATATTTGCTGATGGTGGTGAACATTGTGCAATAAAGGTTGATCCTAATAATGGAATACATATTGCAGCTTATGTAGACGGTAGTTTACGTTATGCTTATCTTTCAAGTTATGATGATAATACGTATGTAGAAAACTATGATACTCCAGCAACAAATAAAGCTGTAATTGTAGACTCTTTCACTATCACTGGTGAAAGAATTACAATTGATGCAGGACTTGCACAGGTTCCAGGAACTACAACTTATGTTGTAATTCCGTACATAAGCTATTTCAATGGTACAGCACGTTTACCAGCTGTTGCACATCCTATTATTAAGAGCAGTATGAATTATGCTGCTCAAGGAACAGGAACAAATGATGGTAATGATATCTTTACCGGTGACTGGGAAGTTTCCCTTGTTCCTTCTCCAAAGACTGTTACAACAAACTATTACGATAAGATTAATCTTGGTCTTTGGAAACGGGCTGCTGTAAATGGTACTGAACCAAAGGGAATGATTGTTGCTAATAACGATTCACAATTCAGTGGAACTTCAAAAAATTATAAATCTTCAACAGATAATACTACTAATAATAGTAGTACAAATAGTAATGGTCATATTTATGGTAACAGAACTAAAAACCCAATTATGGGTTATGTTGTTGAATCTTCAACAGGTACAAACTTTGAAACTGCCCAGATGCGTTAGGTATACACTCAAAGCACTCTTCGGGTTTTAGGGGCAGCCAGCTAGGCTGGAGGCCCCTAGGCGAGGGGGTAGCGGAAAAGACCGGAGCTTTTGCGAGGACTTTGGAGCGAGGGGGAGACTTCCCCCTCCTTAATAGTCTGTATCAAAAATTATTCGGTAGGGCTTGATTAGAAAAAACTTGTTTTTTACAGCATTGTATGCTATATTAATAAAAGAAAGGCATTCGCAATCTAGCGTCTTGCCTCCGTATAGATTTTAAGTCCTTACGGACTAAGCTCGTCACGTTGGTTTGAAGCGTTGTGGCGGGCTATTTTTTTATCCGTTTCCTTTTCTTCTTTTTCTTTCGGAGAAGGCGCGAGATAATGTTGATGATTATCTGAATTGCTGTAAGCAGCAAATCCAAAGCTTCATACAAATAAATAACATAATTTTATAAACTTTTTTTCTCCAAAAATGGTCCGAAATCTCAAACTTTTGAGATATTAATAGTGTGGGATTTATTCCTGCAAGGAGAGCATGGATGAGTTTAAATGAAAATTATGATTTGTATGATGACGATGATGAACAGACCTTTGGAGGCCAGTTTTCAAAGCCGTGGAAAGAGCTGACGTTTGCAGACAACTTTCTTTTCTGCAAGATTATGGAAGATGAAACAATCTGCCGGCAGCTTTTGGAAATCCTTCTTCCGATTAAGATTGGAAGGATAGAGTATCTTTCAACCGAAAAAGAGTTTCATCCATCATATCGAGGACGGAGCATTCGGTTGGGCGTGTTTCTCAAGGATTCAGATCGTATGTTTGACATTGAGATTCAGACTTCGGGCTTTAAGAATCTTCCTCTGCGTGCAAGGTTTTATCAGGGTGCAATAGATGCTTCTACTACAAAAACAAGAGCTAAGTTTTCTACTCTAAAAGAAAGCTATGTATTGTTCATCTGTAAAGGGGACCCGTTTGACTGAGATATCCCTGTGTACACTGTTAAACAGACGTTCCAGGAAAAGCCAGAACTTCTTTATGATGACAGAACCCACAAAGTGTTTTATAATTGTAAGGCATACGAAGTTGCGGATGATGAAGATTTAAAGGGGCTGATGGAGTTCATCCAGACAAACAAGGCCACCACAGATTTTTCGCGCACACTGGAACAGAACGTAAAGGTAGCTAAGCAGAACACCAGATGGGAGGAAGAGTATATGTACTTCTGTGATGTTTTGGAAGAAGAAAAAGAAAAGGTCAGAAGAGTCGCATGGAAAGAAGGTCTTGCAGAAGGCAAAGCTGAAGGACGAGCAGAAGGATTGAACTTAGGTAGAGCTGAAGGTGAACATTTAAAAGCAGTTGAATCAGCAAAAAATATGTTAATTATGAAACTTGGTACAATAGAACAAATTGCACAAGCTACAGGACTTTCAATTGAAGAAGTTCAGAATCTATCTTTAGAACAATAAAAAAAATGAACTGCTGTAACCAGCAGTTCAGACATTCCAGTGCTCCCACCTAATTCTTAAACTTCACGGCAGTTCCGTAGGCTACGACCTCGGCGGCGTTTTGCATAACGGCGGAAGAACCGTATCGTACACCGACCACGGCATCGGCGCCAAGTGCGGTAGCTTCATCAACCATTCGTTTTGTAGCAATCTGGCGGGCTTCGTTGAGCATTTCGGTGTAGCCGGTAATTTCACCACCAACAAGGGTTTTTAAGGCAGCCATAAAATCGCGGCCAAAGTTTTTAGACTGAACAATTGTTCCCTTTACCATTCCAAGTGGTTCAAAATCCTTACCAGGAATTGAATCAATACTTACGAGCATCATACTCTTCACCTCCATTTATTTCCTTAAATCTCTGGACAAGTACAACAACTGTCCCGATTATTAAACACAAAATAATTGCTCCTACAAACAGAACAGGAACCAGAGCTCTTGAATCAGAGCGGACAGCAATAAGCATCATTCCTAAGACCCACAGCATTAGCACGCAAAATGCAAGTGCACCAATAACGGCTCCTGTTTTTTTCTTTCTGTTTATATCTTCTTTTTCAATATCTACAAACTTAGTTCCTTCTGCTTCCATTTTTTCCATCTCCGTAAGATAGCGCGAAGCTTCAAGAGAGTTCAAATCAGAACCTTCATCTCGCAGCCGCAGACAAAGCTCTTTCATAACCTCGGCATTCTGCTCTTCCTTTTCAATCCGCTCAATCTGTACCGTCATACTCTGCGCCACGCTCAGCTTGCCATCCTGCAAAAGTCTGATTTCTTCAATCGGTATCGAAAGCTTACGCAAAAGCTTTATTTTTTCCAGCGTCCTTACATCAGCCAGCGAATATTCCCTGTAGTCGTTTTCGGGATTCCGCTTTGGACACAAGAGCCCCTGGTCTTCGTAAAACCGTATGTTTTTCTTTGTGATTCCGACCAGCTCTTCAACCTGATAAATCTTCATACTATTATTTTATCACACTTTCCGTTGCGGAGCATTCTTTTTGTTCCGCATTCTTTTTCCATACAGCCACCGCCAACACTACAACCGCAGCCGTAAGAACATACAAGGAAGCTTCAATAATCACGGCATTTATTTTCATCATCGCAAGTGTTGCCACAACAGCATCAACAGCAAAATGGATGATGAGAGCAATAGGGTAGAAATACCACTTATCCTTATTCTTAGCACTAAACCACACAAGCACAGAAAACGAAATATGAAGTGCAACAGCAGGAATACGTTCAATCACACCAGCGGCCAGAGAAAGCGGCTTTGCAGAAATAAGGGTTGATAAGGTTTGCTCCATTGTGGCAAGCTTGTCCCCGCTTAAACTTTCGGTGATAAGCGCTGTATTTCCTGTGTTAATCATCACCGAAAGAACAATATTTGTTATTGCGACTGCAAAAAGAAGATAAAATGCTTCGAACCCACCATGACCTGCACCGTACATAAGGGATGTGGTATCATCATCCTGCGTTTTTTTAAGGATTGTCTTAAACGCCACAAAACGACCTGTTTCTTCAAATAATCCTGCCATAAATCCGCCGTACAAACCGTACAAAAGCGGTTTTGCCATAAGAGCCTGAGCCCGTCCACCGCCAAGGATGATTGCGTGTAAGGCTCCTTCCAGTACGAGTGCAAAAATTATAAAAACCCCGCAGCCAATGAAAAACGGCTTAATCTGGCAATTGTACTTTTTGCGGTAAAAGATGAATAATCCCACTGGAATTGCAACTGCAAATAAAATTGAGATTCCCATTGCAACAAAGCTTAAAGCTGGAACTGAACCTGTCATAATTGACCTCCAAAATCAGTGTCATTGTCGGACTTGATCCGCCAATCTCTTGTTTCTACCTTAATCTTAAGGCTTCCACCAACTAGAAGGTCAAGAAAAATTTTAAAAAAAAAGAAAAAAAATGCTATTTTTTGCCGTGGATTGTAATCCCCGAAGGATCTGTCTTATAATTCGTCACTATATCGTAGGCTGTATCGTAATCCTTGCAGAGAATGTAAAGCTTAATTCCTATAACGCTCGTGCCGGCACCGGTCAATCCACCGTAGATATTGTTCATGTGCTCGCCTTCGGTATAAGTAGGGATATTTTCTGCATTCAAAAGGCTCCGGATAATGGCGCAATCCTGATGAGAAGCAAGTGTCAAAAACAGCTGATACGGTTCGCCGGCTTTTGTCTGCTCAAAAAATGCCTTTTCAAAATCGGGCATGGAATCTTCTGGCGTTTTATTGTCAGCCTCAAGATTTTTTTCAGCTTTATTATCTTTATGATTTTTAATGTATTTGTTATATAGAAGAAAACCAAAAATGGCGACCAGAATCAGAGCAATAAGAGTAATCTGCATGGAGATAACCTCCCGTAAACTTTATTGTAAACAATATAACATATTTTTAGTCAAAATCATATAAGAATTATACAAAAATCGTGTAAAATCCTCATATAAAAACGACGCAAACTCGGTTATAATGAGCACATAAACGGGTACAAACTTAAAGTCTGGGAGAAAAACATGAATTACAAAATCACAGGAAAAGAAAACATCAACTTTAATAACAACGCCTTTTACTGCATTGGTACTGGCCGCATGGGACTCGCCCTTCAAAAGCAATATTACGAGCAGCTCAAGCTTGTTCAGGATACAATCGGCTTTGAGCATATCCGCGGGCACGGGCTTTTCAGCAAGGATATGTTTATTTATCACGAGTATGCGGCTTCGGGAAAGTTTTATCCGGGTGGAAAAATCCCAGAAAACGAAGAGATTTGCGTTGAATACAATTGGACTTACCTTGATATGGTTATGGATTCTTACAAGGAGCTAAAAATCCGTCCTTTTATTGAACTTGGTTTTATGCCGGACCAGCTTGCAAGCGGAGAACAGACTGTTTTTTACTGGAAGGGAAATGTTACGCCGCCAAGTAGTTACGACCGCTGGTGTGACCTTGTAAGGGCAACTTTGCTGCATTTGATTGAGCGCTACGGTAGGGATGAAGTGGTGCAGTGGCCGGTTGAAGTTTGGAACGAGCCGAATCTTACTGCTTTCTGGAAGGATGCTGACCAGAAGGAGTATTTTAAACTTTACGATAAGACTTCGCGCGCTGTAAAAGAGGTTGATGAGCGGTTTAAAGTTGGCGGTCCTGCGGTTTGCGGTGGCACGGACAAAGAGTGGGTTACGGCTTTCCTTGAGTATGTGCGTGATAATGATTGCCCGCTTGATTTTGTAAGTCGCCATCATTATACAACAGAGAATCCGGCGCACGATGGACATTATGGATACCCTAAGCTGCACGCTAAGGAGAAGTGTTTTGAACAACTGGAAGCTACCCGCGGAATTGTAGACTCGTTCCCTCAGTTTAAGGATATGGATATTCACGTTACCGAGTTCAACACCTCTTACATTCCAAATGCACCAGTTCATGATATGAATCTTAATGCCGCCTACATTGCAAACATGCTTTCCACCTTTGGCGATAACCACAAATCGTATTCCTACTGGACTTTCGGTGATATTTTCGAAGAGTTTGGCGTTCCTTACACACCTTTTCACGGCGGTTTCGGCCTTGTTGCCAACGGCCTCATTCCAAAGCCAACCTTCTGGACCTTCGCCTTCTACAAAAAACTCCTCAAAGATTACGAAAAATGCGTTTTGCGAACGCCGGAATGTATTGTGGTGCAGTGCAGGGATGAGAACAAAGATTGTGAAGGCAGCCTGAATGGAGATGCCACTTACTTCAAGGGAATCGCCTGGAATGTAGATACAGAAATGTCTGGTAAAGAAATAGAACTTAATCTTGAGCTTCCGCTCGGGTTCGCTGATGATGGTAATGCCGGTTCTGCAACTGCAACTTGTTCCGGTTCAGGTACAACTGCTACTGCTGTTGTGCCGCCGAACGTCCTAATCACTCAGCTTGTTGACGAAGAAGTCTGCAATCCTCTTAAAATCTGGCACGATTTAGGCGAACACGCAAACCCTTCTGCCGACGAAGTTGCCCTTTTACGCTCCGCCGCAAATCCTTTTGTCCAGACAAAACGCTGTGGCAACAAAATCAACCTGACCTTGAAAGAAAACGCAGTCTGCTACTTTGAAATAAAAACCGCCCCAATCATCAGCGACCGCGGGTATGAGTATGGAAGGTTGGAGTAGGATTGGGCTTGGTTTAAAATAAAAAAACGCTTACACAAAAATGTAAGCGTTAGTTATAGCGGAGGGTGGACTCGAACCACCGACCTTCAGGTTATGAGCCTGACGAGCTGCCAACTGCTCTACCCCGCGGCGTAATTGTGCGTATTATATGGGTAATAAAAAAAAAAGTCAATAGCGAAACTGCACATTCATTGTCACAAAACCAAACATTTAGTGTTACGAAATAGAATGACTTTTTTTTGATTTTACATTATCTTTTATATGGAAATATTTTTTGGAGGTTGATTATGGCAGAGCAGAAGCTTGAAGAAACTGTAAAAGAAGCTCTTGATATGTTCAGACCGCAGCTGCAGGCAGATGGCGGAGATATGGAATATGTTGGAATTGATGAGCAGAACCGCGTACATCTGAATCTTACTGGTGCGTGCGGAAGCTGCCCAATGGCTACAATGACTTTGAAAATGGGTATTGAACGATATTTAAAGGACGCTTGCCCGGAAATCACAGAAGTTGTACAGGATAATGCTGTAGATTACAAAGAGATGGAGTTCTAATGCAGATTACAAAAGATAAGTTTGTTGCAATTCATTATACATTAAAGGACGAAAAAGGCGAGCAGATGGATTCATCTGCTGGTGGTGAGCCACTTGCTTTTGTTTTTGGCCGAGGATATTTAATCACCGGTCTTGAAAACCGCCTTGAAGGAAAAACTGCCGGCGATAAGTTCAGCTGTACAATTCCGCCGGAGGAAGCTTACGGTCAGAGAGATGAAAGACTTGTTGCCGTTGTTCCGCTGAGTGAGTTTGATTGCGATGTAGAAGTTCAGGTTGGCATGCAGTTCCAGGTTACAACACCGGAAGGTCCTGCAATTGTTACCGTTGTAAAGGTTGATGGCGACAAAGTTACAATTGACGGTAACCACGAAATGGCCGGCAAAACCCTCAATTTTGATATTGAAGTTGTTGAAGTTCGCGACATGACCGAAGAGGAAGAAGCCCGACTTTTAATGTCACAGGGATGTGGCGGCGGATGCGGAGGCTGTGGCGGTTGCGGCGGCGGAGATTGTGGATCCGGCGACTGCGGCAACGGCGAAGGTGACTGTTGTGGTAACGGCGAAGGTGATTGCGGCAACTGCAACAAATAGCATGTCATTATCGGGCTTGACCCGATAATCTGTTCTTACAGGTTTTCCAGGAGGATGTTATAATCATCTTCCTGCGAAGTTCCCGGCAATTCTATTACTTTATCGGCAATTGCTTCGTAAGTACGCTGGCGGTCGGTAAACATTTCAAGCAAAGTCTTTTCAATTTCTTCCATAGTTTCAGGATTTTTAGCAACCATATAAAAAGGAATATTCGTAAAAAACTTAGGTTGCGGTTCCTGAACGTTTTTCATTATCATATCAACAGAGATTTGCGGATGGGTTTTTAAAAGATAAAAATCACCCTTGTCTCTTAGTGCCGTCAAAGCAGGGGCGTTGTTACAAATATCTCCACCAGTAGAAATAATCACATTTTTATCTTTAGCAACTTCTGCAATTTTCCTGCAGGCAGCTTCTTCCGCCTGCATAAAGGCTGCTACACCCTGGTCAATATAAATATCACGCGGAGATGAGCCGGTCATTTTCTGAATTACATAATCAGTATCATAAAAAGGCATTTCAAACTGTTTTGCAAGCTTCTGTCCGTGAATGCTTTTTCTGCTGGCTTTAAGCCCGAATAAAATAATTGTTTTACTAAGAGTACCCATATCAAAATCCCTTACTAATAGTATACATTAGCAATTGTAAAAGTCCAACCTTTGTTGTATCTTTAAAGCATGTTTATTAAACTTTTTCTTTCAATTTTGACATGTTTTATCCCAATGATAGTCGGTTTTTTCATTTTTTTGCTCAAAGCTAAGATTAAGCCGCTACATCTTCTGTTTGCAATTCTTCTCGGGCTTGTTGCAATTGTTCCCGGCTCGCTGATTCAATACTTTATTCCAAAAAACATTCTTTTTGTAAATTATCCGATTTTACACTCGCTTATAGTTTCGCTTTTGATTTACGGCCTTTCCGAAGAGATTTTCAAAACAGTTTTCATCCTACCGCTTCCAAAAAAGGATTATTCGCCGCTTTTATTTCTCTGTCTTTCTATGATGATGGGACTAAGCTTCTGCTGCTTTGAATCTGTTGTTTATTTTCTTGATAACATGCAGCTTGCCATTAACCGCGAAGCCCAGCTTATGTATTCGCTGATTTTTACACGCCTTTTTACTTCCGATGTGATTCATACTGCCTGTGCCGGCCTGTGCGGAATCTTTGTTTACAGCTGTTTCCAGAAAAAGGCAAAGGTTTCGGCCCTGATTTTTGCCATTCTGCTTCACGGACTTTACGATTTCTTTGTAGCGTTCAAAAACGGTTTGCGCTGGTTCTTTATTCCAGTTTTGATTCTCGCAGTTCTGGAATGCAGGATTAAATACAAGGATTTAGTTTCGGACGATTCTAATAATTTGTAGTGGCCTGAGCGTTTTTGAGTACCCATTCCACCTGCGGGTCGTTGCCAATAATATAATCATCAACAGAAAAATCTACAAATACATCAGGCACAACAGATTTATAAAGCGAGTTTTTATCTTTAAATTGATAGCGGGTAGCACATCCTGCAACTATATGGCTGTTCGGCAGCTCAAAGGTTCTAATACTGCCATAATAGTTAATTGCGCCACCAGTCGGAGTTCCAATAAGCATACAGCCCACTTTTTTCAAATCTAAAACATTCTGAATTGCGTAAGAAAAAGTATCCGGCCCGATTAAAACATAAGCAGAACATTTACCGCCCGAAATATATTTTCCAATTTTTTTTATAAAATCATCCAGAAGCTCAGAATCCCCGCCCCCCTGATTAGACCGCAAATCAATAATCATAGTTGAAAAGCTGTTTGCATCATACGCATAGAATAAATCCTGTACAAACTGCGAAACCTTGTAGTTTTTGTCATTTTCTGCAACATTGTATTTTACAAAAAGACAGTTATTGGAAATATCCCAGCCTTCATACCAGGTATTTGTATTAATTGTTTTTGGAACAGTCTGCCTGAGTACATTGTAATAAAGAGCTTTAAAATCCTGGTAGGAAACAGCTTCAAACGTAAGGTTATGACCAGAAGACAATTTTATTTTCAGCATTCCGTCAGAAGAACAGATGCCTGCAGCTTCCAGAGACTGCTTTATGTTAAGCTGGAAATCTGCCTGTCTTATTGAATAAACTTCGGTAGAACTGCTTATAATTGATTTCATGGCTTTATGAACCTGCTCAATCGTAAAACCATTAATTTCAATAACCTCTTCTCCAAGGTAATTATCATACATTGAAGCAATTGCCGTAATAACAAGCTTTTTTTCTATCATTGTAAGATTTATAGGATAAACCTGGTAATTATCAATTACAGCCTGTGGAGCGCGTACAAAGGTGTGCTGGTCGTGGAGCATTGCAGAAAGGCGGCAGAGCTCATAATAAAGTGCCGAAAGTCTGTCTTCCTGCGAAGCATTAGAAATAGCCAGTTCATCAAGTCGCATAACCGCATTTGTACATTCATCACAGAACGCCATAAAGTCAACAAGTCGGTCAAAATCAAGGTGCTTTTTAATTATAACGTTTGCAAAAAAGAGGATATCGCTGCCTTCTTCCGAAAGTGTTTTGATTTCATTAAGCTCCGCAAGAGCCCTCATCTGTTCGATTGTATTATACCGCGGAATTGCAGGCTCAGGCTTTTTTACCGGATCAGTAAATACCTTAAATATACCCTGACCAAATCCTTTGAACCCAGCAAAAGATAAAATCAAAAAGAGAATAAAGCTGATTTTCCATGTATGTTTGCAAAAATACACTGATAATACCCAAGTCTATATACGTTCAATTATACAATCAATATATAGAATAAAACAACACTGTACACAAAAAAAATGCGCAGTTTTGCATAGCAAAACTGCGAGCAAAGGCAGAATAAGTGAACAATTAACAAACAGCAAAGGCCTTTGCTAGTCGTCCAGCTCTTCCAGTTTTCGATTCAACTCAATTATTCGTGTGTGCAGATAATGGTCTACAGTTGATTTTTCCAGGATTCCCAGCGGTTCTCCATCAGTATCTACAATAGGAATTGCATCTACATCATATTCTTCAAAAAGTTTGTAGGCATCGGGCAGGGTAGTAGAAGGCTTGCAGGTAACAACAGGCTTATCCATAATGTCCATGGCGAGCATACTTTCTGCAAAATCGCCAATCTGCATAACTTCTTTAAGGTGTTCAAGGGAAATAACGCCGACAAGCATATTTGTAGAAGGATTTTTTACAACATAATTAAGATTCTGGTTGCGGCTGAAGGAGTTAAGCAGGGTAAAAAGAGTATCGTATTCGCTTACAATTGATGGAGAATCATAATCACAAATCTTATTTTTGCCCCAGGTAACATCGGTAACACGAGTATTTTTCTTAATATCGTCAATTGTAACGTTCAAGCCACATTCGCCGGCCTTAGTAACACCAATCTTAACACAAACAGGACCAAGCAGCTGAACAACAAAGGTAGTTGCAGTGATTATAAGCAGGATTTCTGGCCCGATTGAATCTGCAAAGTCGCTGCCCGCTGCAATGGAAAGACCAATTGCAACTCCTGCCTGACTGAGCAGACAGTATGGCAGATATTTCTGAACTGTTTTCGGGGCTTTTGTAAGCCAGGCACCAAAGGTAGAACCAATGGATTTTCCCAAAGTTCTTCCAAAAACGTAAAGCAGGGCAATCAAACCCAGGAACGGAGTAATAATCCAGATGTTTAATTTTGCACCAACAAGTACAAAGAAAAGCACATAAACCGGTGGAGTAAACTTATCTACAAGAGAAAAGACAGTTCTTGTTTTTGCAGGAGCAAAGTTTACCATAACAAAACCAAGGCTCATGGCTGCAAGAATGTTGTCAAAATTGAATACTTCGCAAACACCGGTACTCAGGAAAAGACAGCCAAGTGCAAAAGTCAAAATCCTGCCTTCATTATTCAAAAGGTGGCGTGTAATCAGATTAAGCAGAAATCCAAAAGCTGCACCAATAACAAGCGAACCAAAAATATCGCGGAAAATATTAAGCAGCTGTGGCCAGAAGCCCATTGCGTTTCCACCAATCAGCGGAGTAACAATGGTAGAAGCAATTGTGTACAAAATAAGGGCTACAGCATCATCCATTGCAACAATACCGAAAACAGTTGTGGTTAAAGGTCCACGAGTTCTATACTCAGCAAGAACATCGGTGGTAGCGGCAGGAGCTGTTGCAGAACAAATTGCACCCAGAACAAGTCCCAGAGAAAGAGCATGAGTAATATCCTTTGTAAAAAGCCAGACAACAAGTGTTACAATTCCACCAACAACAAAGGCAGGTGTAATTGCTTCGAACAAAAGAATGCTTATAAACTGTTTACCGTATTTTTTTATTACGTTGATTTTGAGCTCACCACCAATTAAAAAGCCAATAAGAGAAAGGGCAGCCGTGCTTATTGGATCAAGAGCTGCAATAACATTCGGTTCAAGAACATGAAAGCCAGAAGAGCCGATAATAATTCCCATTACAATGTAGCCTACAACCTGAGGAATCTTAAGCTTTTTAAAAAGCCAGCCTCCAAGGGAACCTATAAACAGAATAATTCCAAGCAAAAGAATAAGTTGTGTAGCTTCAATTCTTGTAAAATGAAAAGCTTGTGGTAATAAATGCGCTAAAGGACCTTCCATAAAAAAACCTCACCATAATCGTCATTCTGAACTTGATTCAGAATCTCAACCTATTTCATAAAGCTCTGTACGATTTGAGGAAAAGAACTGGATTCATCATATAACCAGGCATACATAACCGTTGCCGAAATCAGTTTTTTTCCATAGCCGCGGGTTTCTTCGTAAGGGACTGTTTCAACAAACAAATCTCCGTTCATTTTATTCTTGGAGCCGAACTCATTTATAGAACTGCTAAGCCAGCGACGTACACGTGTGATTCCAGCATTATAAGAAAGAAGTGCATTCAAATAAGAACCATCACATCTTCGTACAAGCTCCGCAAGATAAAATGTACCGAACTCAATGTTTGTTTCAGGGTCGGTTAGTGAATAATCCTGTCGTTTAAGCTTTCTTGCAATATCATTGCCTGTAAACTCCATCAGCTGCGTAAGCCCGATTGCTCCCGCCGAACTGATTATGTTTGCATCAAAAAAGCTTTCACTTCGTACTAAAGCATAAATTGTTGAAGTATTAATATCGTACTTTTTACAATAAATGTCTATAAAGTTTGAAAAATATTTTGGATAAGCAAGAGAGAGCTCTTCTTTTGTAAGCGGGCGTTCACTTAAAATTGCTGCCCGGTTTGCCATTCTAATGCTTTGCTGGTGAAACTGGTTTGAATCTGTACCGCACCTGTGCAGATAATCTGCAAGATAGAGTGAAGTATCCGTAGAAATACTTGTTTTATAACTTTTAAGCCATTCCGGGTAGATTTTTTCAGGGAAGCCGTAAGTTGCATAGCCTTTTAAAAGATTTTCAAGCTTTTCATCTGTTTTATAGTTGCCGGAAGCTTCCCTTGTTTTTAATGATGATGGAGCTTCCAGTGCCGCAGTCAAATCTTTTCCTGTAAGCCCGAGCCGGTAAGCAGCCATAATTTTGTAATACATGGAGCTTCCAGATTTAAGTGCCCTGTTAAAAGCCTTTTGTTTTTCTTCATTGTCAGCCTGAACAAAACCTTCCTGAATAAGGCGGCCGTAAATGTATGAATACTGCGCAACCGTTTCATCAGAAGCATAACCGTCTATCTGATCCAGGATTGTTTTAAAGGCTTTCCATTTTCCGTTTATCAAAAGGATTTGCGACAGGTTTTCAAAAAAGTCATCAAAGTATTCCGGGTCTGTCCATTGTGCGGCGTATTTTCCAAGAGATGTAGTTGTGTTATCTACAGACTGATTCATCATTGCTTTAAGCAGATACCAGATGGCGTTATCTTTTTTCTGGTTAGCGGATGATGAAGTGCCCTGGTTTTGTGTGGCAGCAGACTGTGTTGCGGAAATTGCATTTTCAAAGCAGGTGATTGCCTGTTTACCGTAAAGCCCTGCTTTGTCATAAAGTCTGCCGGCATAAAACCAGAAGTAAAAAGCAGAATCAGTTGATGAATATTTTTCGGCGTACTCACACAGGAGCCTGGCGTTTTTTGCAAAATCGGAGCTGCCGTACAAAAGGCTTTTACCAATATCAGAAACAAGCTGCGGTTCAATTGCAAGAGAATTGCTGTCAAAGTAAGAAAGCAAAGTCAGGGCTTTTTCTGCAGCGGCTAAATAATTTCTTTTGTAAATATCAATACGGTATTTTATTGCAAATTGTTCCGGAGATAATCCTGATTCGGAAGCTTCTTGTGAATCTGTTGAATCCAATGGGGACACTCTTGTTTTAGTAAAGTCTTTTAAGTTGTCCCGAAAAAATGTGTAATGCTCTTCTGAAAGGCTTCGGACTGTAAACCATTTATACACTTCATGTTCAAGTGTAGAAACCTGTTTTTCAGCAAGCACAAGCATTCTGTATTTTATAAGCTCGTTGCTGTCTTTTTCAAAATCAAGGTTATCGGTGGCAAGCAGAACACTTCCTGTTTCTCCCGAAGAAATAAACTGTCTTACTGCAATAAGCTTTGCATCACTATCATCATACTTTTTAAGAAGCTCTTTACACGCGTTGTTTTTTTCCTGAATGTCACCAAGAGTTGTAAGCTCTTCTGCACTTTTTCTGGCACAGTATTCCGAACCGTTTTTTACACAGTATGCAAACTTAATGCGGGCTTCGTTTTCTTTACCTTCTGCCTTCTTCTGCAGACCAATAAAATATTCGGCATCGTAATCAATTTTCTGGGATTTACTACAACCAGCAAGGCTGCCCAAAAGACAGCCTCCAAAAAGAGAAAAAAATAAAACAAATGTTTTAGAAAAACAAAATCTAAAGAACCCTTTCAATTGATTGCTCATCTACAAGATTACTCTGCAGGAATCTTGATTGTTGTTCCCGAAATAATGTAATCAGGATTTTTGATATTGTTGTATTTTGCAATCTTATGATAGCGCCATGGATTCTTATAATATGTGTCGGCAATATCCCAAAGGGTGTCGCCCCACTTAATCTTATAAGTGATGTCGGCAGGTTTCTTTTCTTCTACTGGTGGTGGAAGAGGAACAACCTTTTCGGCTTCTTCAATTACAATAACTTCATCTTCTTTTGATTGTGGAACTTCTTCAACCGGTTCCGGCTCAACTACTGGTGTTGGTTTTTCCGGTTCAGCCTGTACAACCTGTTCGGTCTTTGTATCATTCTTATTCTTTTTATTCTTCAGATTATATTTTGAAGGAATTACGAACAGAATAAGAAGTGTAGCAATTATACAGATTATTGCACAAACTATGCAGATGATTACAGGAACTCTTGTTTTCTTAGTTGTATCTTCTTCTTCGTGAACTGAAGAATCGCCCATTTCTGTTTCTTTGTCGTAAAGTCCGGTAAAGCTGAGTCCGTTGCTTTCGTTTACCGGTTCTGAATCAAAGCTTGAAGGCGAGTCAAAAATGTCGTCTGTGTTTGAATCAAAGTCAGAGTTTGAATCTGTTTCGAATATATCATCGTCTGTTGAATCAAAGTCTGGTAAATCACTTGTGAGGTCTGCAAAGTTTGAATTGTCATCGGCTACAGTTGTATCTTCTACTGGGATGTCAAAGGTTTCATCAGCAACAGTTGTATCATCATCAGGAATATCAAAAGTTTCGTCCACAGGAACAGATTCATTTTCTTCCGGAATGTCAAAGTTCATGTCGTCAGAAACAACTGTATTATCTTCCGGAAGATCAAAGCTTTCGTCAGCAACGGTTGTGCTATCATCAGAAACAATTCCACTGCTTTCTGAAATGTCTGGTAAATTAAAACCATCTTCTGTTACAGTAGTGTTATCTTCTGGAATGTCGAAGCTTTCCTCTGTTACAGTTGTATCATCCTCTGGAATATTAAAGTCATCTTCAGAAATTGCAGTCGTATCATCAGTTATATTAAATGATTCATCATTTGAGAACTGCTTGTCGCCATCAGGAATAGCAAAGTCATCATCAGCTGCTGCAGGTTCTTCAGGAATATCGAATGTTTCATCTTCTGTAACAACTGGTTCTTCTTCAGGAATGTCAAAGGTTTCTTCTTCATCCTTGTCTTTATTTTTCATTGCCATAGCGGCTGCAAGGAGGCCGCCACCAACAAGTGCGCCTGCAGCAACACCAGCTGCAACCTTACCAGAGTTGTCGTCATCATTTTCTTCTTCAACTACAGGTTCCTCTGCAACTGGTTCTTCAGCAGGAATATCATCAAAAGTTACTTCTTCTTCAGCAACTGCGGTTTCTTCAATTACAGGTTCAGCTTCATCAGTTACAACTTCTTCATCAGTAATAAAATCATCAAGTGAAACTTCTTCGGTATTATCAGTTGCAGCTTCGTCTGTGGTTATTGCATTTTCATCAATTGTATATTCATCTGGAACAAGGCGTTCTTCAAGTGTGCGGGAAATAAGCGTAATGTTTGAATCGCTTTCGGCACCAGTTTCAGGGTCTTCAATTTTTGCAGAAAGCTCGCCGTTTTCATCCAATCCCACAGAAAAAGAAATATCAGGTTCGCCGTTTGGGTGTGCAACAAGATTTTCAATTTTAAGTGTATCAATATACTCCGCATCTTCCATAGAGCAGGTCTTGGAGCGGTACATATCTACCATAACACAAGTCTGATTGTTGTGGGCAGTTGTTAAGTTCAGTTTTTTCTGCTGAGCAGTTCCTTCTTCCATAATCGGATAGAAAGAACCGTCTGCAAGCTTAATTCCAACGGTTTTCACTTTTAGGAAGCTCCTTATTTAGCATCGTCTTCGAAATATGCAGGTTCTGCAGGAAGAGATTCTTCTGCTTTATTTTCCTTTTTTGAAGCATCAGATTTTTTGCTGCCAGAAGATTTCTTTTCTGATTTTGTACTTGCAGCTTTTTCCGGGGCAGCTGTTGTGTTGCTTGAGTATACATATTCTGAAATAGAAGCAAGCTCGTTTACAGTTCCACCAAACTTGTTAGAAACATCGTAGCATGAAACCTTAGCAACATTTCCTGTGCTGTCGTATTTAATGATTAAACGGTTTGTAATCTGTTTGTTGATATCATAAGTAATAATGTCGTTGAGAGAACCATTTGCAGCATAGCGGAAAACCTTGAGGGTAGAGTTTTTTGTAAAGCTGTCATAGTAAGTAATGCTTTCAACTTTTCCATTGTCTGTGTATGTATAAGTTTCTTCTGTGTCTATATATCCATTGTAATCATACTGAGAAATTGTTTTTACATTACTTCCTTCATACTGGTAGATTGTTTTCCATACAAGGGCACCTTCGCTGTCGTAGCCTGTTTCATCAACAAGCTGGATTCCATCATAAGTATAAATTACTTTTCCGCGCAATGAACCATTTTTTCCATATTCTGAAGAATCTACTTTAAGGTTATTTTTATAGGTAATTACGGTTTTCCACAAAAGAATGCCATCACCATCATAACAATCCTGCTCAACAAGATTGTTGTTGCTGTCATAAATATTGTAAGTTTTGTTTAAAACAACATCCTTTGAATTAAGTTCTATGATTTCTGTTTCAAGATTTTTAGCATCATAATTATGAATAATTTTTGTTTCTGCTACTCTAAATAAATCTCCGAATCTGGAAACGATTGAAAAGTCTGTTTGTGTATATGATTTTACGTTGCCTGTTATTGGCGCATAAGTAAAAATATCTAAGGCATACACAGAAAAACTGAGTGCAGTAGCAACAATTATTGATAATAACTTTTTCATAAAACCCCCGTAATTTCCCTTTTATTTATTTAAGAAAAATACAATAATATTATATACTAATATCGGCAAAATTTGTAGGAAAATTTACAAAAAATCGTGTAAATCACTTTTGCGGTAATAAACAAATGTCATTCTCGTGCTTGACACGGGAATCTTAGGAATGATTATGACACAGGAACAATGGAATGCATTAACGGCGTTTAAGGCAGATTTTAAGGAACAGGCAGCAAAATGGGCCAGGGCTTTTCCGAATCTTGGGGATTTGCAGAAACAGGCGGCTCTGGAAGCTAAAACTCCGGAATATTCGTTTGAAAGGCCTGTAGTTTATAATACAGATCTGGACAGGCTTACGCCGGATGATGAAATTAAGCTGATTGTAATTGGGGACAATCCTGGAAAAGACGAACAATTAACTAAAAATCAGCGGTATCTGGTAGGGCAGGCAGGCAAAATTGCAGATGGATTTTTTAAGCGCAACCCTGAACTTGGCATTGATTTCAGGAAAAATGTAGTTATTTTGAATAAAACTCCTGTTCACAGTGCAAAAACTGCACAATTAAAAAGGATTGCAAAGCTTGGCGGTAAGGATGTTGCTGCACTATTAGTGGAATCTCAAATCTGGATGGCACAGAAAACTGCGGAATTGCACAGGGCTTTCTGTCAGAGGGCTGACGGAAGTGCTGCAGGTGGTACGGGTTGTGAGCTTTGGCTTGTAGGCTACTCAGAATTAAAGGAAAAAGCACTTTTTACACAATATAGAGACACTCTTAAGCAGAGTATAATCCAGGTATCGCCGGCACAGTGGGATAATGTTTACGTTTTCCAGCATTTTTCCATGAACCGTTTTACTATTGATCTGGCTGATTTTGAAACGGAAAACTCGGCTGCGTTAAAAAATAAATCCCTGATTGAAAAAATACATCAATTAGGGATTCTGCATAAAACCGAGATTTTCGGGAAGTAAATTATTTTTTCTCTTCTTTTTCTTCGGCTTTTGGTTCTTCAGTTTTAGTTTCTTCTGACTTTAAGTCTTCAGGTTTTGGAACTGTGTTTATAATATCTTGTGGACCGAATAATGCATTGTTCTTTCGGTTTACAGCTCTGTTTGTGTAGTGAATTACACTGAAGAAGATTACCATAAATACAAGAGCTTCAAAAAGTACTGTTGAACCACGCAAATTACCCAGGAATGAAGAAAGAACAACAACAAGGCAGAGCAAAATCTGAATAAATGCAATAAGATAAAGCGCCTGTGTTTTTGAATAACCAAGATTAAGTAATTTATGATGAAGATGAGATCTGTCTGGAGACATAATAGGCTTATGATCTCTAAGTCTTCTCCAGATTGCGGCAATTGTATCGAATACAGGGAAAGAAGTAACAATAATCATAATCAGGAACTTGTTGAACTCAAAAGAATTGCCTGAAGATGTATACAAAGGAATAACTGCAATCATAAAACCAAGGAACTGGCTGCCGTCATCACCCATAAAAAGCTTTGCAGGAGGCCAGTTAAAGCAGAGGAAGCCAAGAATTGAACCTGCAAGAATAAAGCATAAGCCGGCTTCCGGATTTTTAGCAAGAAGGAAAAGAACACCAAGAGTTGTAACAGTTGTGATGGAAAGGGTTCCGCAAAGACCGTCAAGACCATCAATCAGGTTATAGGCATTTATAACACCAATAATCCAGCCAAAGGTAAGAATATAGCTGATTATGAGTGGAAGGTGCCAGTTGAAAATCTGTGTGAATCTGAATCCGCTGAGGGTTACGATTCCGGCTGCAATAAGCTGAACAATAAGCTTTGCAGTTGGAGGAAGAGTCAAAAGGTCATCAAGTAAAGCAAAAAGGAAGATTATAAAGCCGGCTACAAGGATTGGAAGGCTGCCAACCAGGCTAATCTCTCTATTAAATACAAGATAAACTGCTGCAGAAATTAAAAAGGAAAGTGCAATTCCAACACCACCGAGTCGGGAAATCTTACCTGTATGAATCTTTCGTTCATCCTGATAATCAAAAATGTTATGCTTGTTACAAAAATGTATGATTATTGGCATTGAGCCTAGAGAAAGCAGGAAGGACAGTATTACAAAGATAAAGATTTTATTCATAGTATTATATTATACATATATTTCCCTTTTTTTGTAAACATATAGTTTTTTAATGTTTTTTTTATTTATTGTGGTATAATGATAATATTAAAAAACCATAATAAAAAAGTACTAGGTTCGCGTTGCGGGCTGTTAATCTTTTTTTTACAGGAAGTAAAAAATATGGGAAAAAAGAGTTCGTTGCCACTCATTTATTTGATTGGTGCACTTTTGGTTGCAATTGGATTCTGGTGTCCAATGATTAAAGGTCTTTTTGGATCTTCTGCTAATGGTTTTGATTTTATTCAAAATGCTAAAGAAGGAAGCTTTGTTGCTATTGGCGCAATTCTGATTATTGTTGGTGCAATTTTAGCAATAATTGCATGCTTTGTACCACAGTTGGGAAAACTTAAACTGGTTTTTGCTATTGTTATGCTTGCCGGTGCTGTTATCCTTATAATTGGATTTACAACAAACGGTAGAATCTATAAGGCAATTGGAAAACACTTGCTTAAGAATGCATTGTTTGGATTCTATATGGTAGTTGTTGGTATTGTTGCTTCTATAGTTGGAGCAGTAACAGACAAATAATTTTATATTTGGAATATAATTGCGCCGGATTTTTCGTCTTTTGGCAGAGAATCCGGCGTTATTTTTTTAACTACGGTGTCTATCTGGAGCAAATCTCCGGATTTTGGAATAAACGGCGGTTTTGGAAGCCTTGTATTGTTTGAATCTGGCAGCGAAACAAGAACAAGTCCATTTTCTGAACAGCCGTAAAAGCCCTGCATGTAATTTGGCAGCCTGAAGCTGTCGGAAATAATACGGACAGATTGAGTTTGCGGTAAAGCTTCTGGTGCATCATCAATTTGCCCCGCAGTATCCTTTATAATAGAAAGAAATGATAAAGTTGCGCGTTCTTTTGGCAGCTTTGCACTTGTAGAAAGTTTTAAAAGCTTTTTCGGGGCAGATTCCGTGCTGAATGCAAAATTACACCATTTATGTTTGCTGCCTGTGTAAGCCTTAAAGCCGCTCATAGGGCACTCTTCGTAATGCGGGCACGGAGCCACAAGCTTTGCCCCATCCTTTATAAACCGCTCACGTAAAAGCGAAAGTGTACGTGAAGATTTAGGTACACCCGGTTCTACAATCAAAAAACGGGCATCTTCAGTTGCATATGCTTTAAACTGTTCATAGTATTTTTTTACCTGATACTCCGGCGGCATATCATTACCCTGATTCAGCTCGTTCAAAAGGTTTGCACACGTAATAAAACCGGCCTTCTGCTTCATAAAAGCCCCGAAGCTTCCTTTAATACGGATGATTTGCCACGGTTCAAAGCTGGAATCCGTGTTTTGCGCAGAACCAGTTTTATCATTCTGAGAATTAAGCTTAGCGCATACTGAAAGATATATTTCTTCGCCAAGAGCCATGCTGTTAGCAGAAACATCAAGACAATACCAGGTAAGGTGGCGGCTGCGAAGTTCCGGGCGGGCAAGATAGAGGGCTGTTACCACTGTAAGCGGACCGCTGCCCAAATCCAGACAAATACAGTCACTCTGCGGAAAGCTTGTAGCCGGAAGATTAGAAAAAAGCCTTGTAAGTCGCACAAGATTCCACCAGGTAAAATACCGCACATAAGCCGAAAGCTGAATGTTTTCGTTCATATAACCAAGGCGGCGCGAAGAACGGTCATCTGTCATTTGGTGGGAAAGGTTTCGGATATTTTCCGGTAGCTGCTGCAGCTGGCGGCTGTTCAAAGGACGAATCCCCTGAATAATTGAGTCAAAATCTTCTATTATTTTTTGTGCATCTTTTGGTACGGAAGCTTCTGCAAAAAGCGACTGTACGAGCTTTGTTTGAGGTTTCGATGATTTCGATTGAGGTTTTTCTGTGGATTTCATCCGTTGTTTCCTGTCGTTTCGTGATTATTTCAGTTTATTCTTGAGCTCAAGCAGAACGTTAATTAAATCTTCCCTGCATTCGTGAATCTGCTGAATGATTTCTGCATTATCGTAAACAGATTGTGCTTCTTCCAGAATCTGATGCCCTGCACCTTCTGCCGTGAACTTTTTTTCGTTTATAAGGTATTTGATTCTAAATACAAGCTCAAGCTCGCGCTGGGAATAAAACCGCCTACCGCCCATATCTTTATGAGGAGCAAATCCGGGAATAACTTCTTCCCAATAACGGAGAACATGAGCTTTTACACCAGTCAATTCTTCAATTTGTCCGATAGTATATGTCATTCAAAACCCCTCATAATTAAGTGTGCAGTTTTGTTATCTTAATTCCCAGTTTTTTCGGCTTCCCTTTATTTCAAGCTGTACGGGAATCTGGTCGTAGCCAAGGTCTTCGCGAATCCTGTTTTTAAGATAGGTAATATATGGTTCCGGTACAACCTCCGGGCGTGTAGCAAAAATAATAAAATTAACCGGATTTGTACTTGCCTGAGTCATATAGCGGATTTTAAAGCCGTTTGTTCTGCTTGCTGGAGGCGGATATTTTTCCAGCCAGTCCTGCAGGGCATTATTGAGTGAAGCAGTACCAATTTTGCGGGTAAGCTGCTCATAAAGTGTGATTGTGGTATTAAGCAAATCTTTAATTCCTTTGCCTTCAAGTGCAGAAAGTGGCAGAATCGGTGCAAAATCCATATGACCAAACATAATGTTTATGTTATCGCGGGCAGCCTTTACAGCCTTCTGATTCTGTTCTTCGCGTAAATCCCACTTATTAAGTACAAAAATGATTCCGCGCCCTCTTTCGAAGGCAAGGGAACAAATCTTTTTATCCTGCTCAGCTAATCCTTCTACTGCATCAATCATAAGAAAAACAACGTCGCATTCATCAAGAGTTTTAATGGCACGGTTTACAGAATAGTATTCAACATCATCATTTACACGGGCTTTTCGGCGGATTCCGGCTGTGTCCAGCACCTTAAAATTGCGGCCTGCATAGGTAAACTCTCCTTCAACAACATCTCGGGTGGTGCCTGCATAATCGCAGACAATGGATTTTTCGGAATGGGTGAGACGGTTAGACAAAGTTGATTTTCCTGTATTTGGCTTACCAAGAATTGCAATTTTAATTGGGCGGTCGGTAGATAAAAGACGAACCTTAGAAAAATCGCAGCGCTCGATAACAAGGTCTGTAAGCTCAGAAATACGGTCGCCGTGTTCCGCAGAAATAAAGATAAGATTTTCAAAGCCGTATTTTGCGTAGTTCCAGGCTTCGGCTTCGTTCTTGCCGCCTTCTGTTTTGTTTACAGCCGCAATCAGCTTTTTCCAGTGAGGGCGCATTTTTATAATAAACTCTTCATCTTCACCAGTTATAACACCGGCTTCCAGAAGAAGAATTACAACATCAGCCTTATCTATCATTTCAAGGGAGCGTTCAACAACATAATCGTCCAGCTCAGCTTCTTTTGTACCAATATCGCGGGTAAGTTTATATCCACCGGTATCTACAAGCTGCACCGGTTTGTCATTCATAATGGCAACTGCTTCAACCGGGTCGCGGGTAACGCCAGGCTGGTCGTTAGTAATGGCAACTCTTTTATGCAGAAAACGGTTAAAAAGCGTAGATTTTCCAACATTCGGGCGGCCGGCAATAACAACAAGCGGGAGACCGTCATAATCACAGTCTTCCGGATGAGTTCCTTCTTCCCAGGTGAGGGTACCGTCCGGGGCAATGCTGATGCTTTCTGATGCCCCTTCTTCTATAAAATCTGCTTCTTCCGCTGTCTGAGATTCCTTAAGCTTTTTTTCTTCCAAAACCTCTTCTTTAGGTCTTGAAAAATCCGGTTTCTTTTTTTTCTTTGCCATAGTGTTAAACCTTATAAGTTATTCAAATGCTTTGCCGAAATTGCTTCAAGCTCCTGAATGGTAAAGCGGGAAAGCAGTTCTTTTGTGCTGGAAATGAGCTTTGGGCTCATACTCAAAGTGCGTATTCCCATACCGGCAAGCACCATCACACTTTCCTGGCGACCGGCCATTTCGCCGCAGACAGAAACAGGAATTCCGGCTTCTTCCGCAGAATTAATAGTTGTCTGAATAAGGCGCAGAACTGCAAGGCTGAACTCGTTGTACAGGCCCGCAACATACTGGTTTTCTCTGTCTACCGCAAGCGTATACTGTGTAAGGTCGTTTGTACCAAGGCTGAAAAAGTCACTCACACTTGTAAGACAGTCAGAAATAATTGCCGCAGCGGCAGTTTCAATCATAATTCCTACCGGAATATCAGGCTTATACGGAATCTTTTCATAGTCAAGCTCGGCTTTTACCTGTTTTACAATTTCCAGAAGCTGTTTAACCTGTTCAACGCCGGTAATCAAAGGGAACATAATCTTAAGGTTTCCGTAAAGACCGGCCCGGTACAAAGCCCTGAGCTGAGTTTTAAAAATGTTAGGGCATTCAAGACTTAATCTAACAGCGCGCAGACCCATAAGCGGGTTTTTTTCATCAACTACAGGAATATCTACGGAGTTTATAAGCTTGTCACCGCCGGCATCGAGTGTTCGGATTGTAACAGGCTTATCACCCATAATTTCAAGAACATGTTTATATGCTTCAAACTGTGTTTCTTCGCTGAACGAACGTGCAGCCGCATTCATGGAAGCACCGCTTTGTGCCATATACAAAAACTCGGTTCTAAAAAGTCCGATTCCATCTGCACCTTCGGCCTTGGCAAGCTCAGCTTCTTCCGGGGTACCAATGTTAGCCATAAGCTGGAACTGGGTGCCGTCTTTTGTAACAGAAGGCTTTCCCAAAAACTTTTTAAGCTCAAGCTTGTGCTGGTATTCTTCGCGAATCTTCTGCTTGTATTCATCAATTGTAGCTTTATCCGGACTTACAAGGATTTCTGCTGTTTTTCCGTCGATGATTACAGTTTCACCTGTACGAACCTTTTTGTTTATATCCTCCAGACCTAAAACGGTTGGAATGCCATAGTTTCTTGCAAGAATTACAACGTGGCTTGAAACACCGCCTTCAGAAAGTGCAAGACCCGAAAGCTTGCGTTTAGAAAGAACAATTGTATCTGCAGAACTGAGTGAAGTTGCAAAAATAACGGAGCCGTCTGGAACAGAGTTTATATCAAAAGGATGAATATCCAGCATTTCGTCCAGAACAAGTCCAAAAACATCAGTAATATCCTGGGCACGTTCCGAAAGATAGTAGTTTCCTGCCTGACGAAGCTTGGTTGCATACTCTTCTGCCTTAAATTGTACAGTATATTCTATATTAAAAAGCTCTTTTTCAAAAAAAGTGCGTACTTCCTGAGTAAAAACAGGATCTTCAAGCATGAGGATGTATGTTTCGTAAACCTCGCGCTGAACCTTATCCTTCGGGTCAGATTTTGAGAGGGAATCAAGATGTTCAGAAAGACCCAGAATTACTGCCTGTACAGCCGATTGAAAACGCTCCCAGTCCTTGTTTATCTGGTCAATCTTTATGTGATGCTGGGGAATAGCTCGTTTTACTGCATCCGGAATAACAAACGCAGTACCAATTCCAATACCATCCGACGCCGGAACACCAAGAAATACTTCCATAATATTTGAATTATAACGGATATATGATTATATTTAAAGCTATGGAGACTGTTTAAGGATTTTGATGAGGATGTAACAATGGAAATGTTGCCGATTTATCAGCTGCCGTTCAGACAGGCCTTTTTAATTTTTATAATGTTCAGTGTTGTTGGCTGGATTTCCGAAGTTTTGTATGTCGGGATTTTTCACGAGCATAAGTTTGTAAACCGCGGATTTTTGTACGGCCCCTTGTGTCCAATTTACGGTTTTGGCGGCGTAGTTATTTTGATTTTGCCGGCTGCGCTTTATAAAACCTGGATTCCGCTCTTTTTTGCTTCCATGATTTTGTGTACTGTTGTTGAATACTTTGTAAGCTGGATTATGGAAAAAATGTTCCATGCCCGCTGGTGGGATTATTCGCACTACAAGTTTAATATAAACGGACGAATCTGCCTTTTGAACTCTGTGCTTTTTGGTGCGCTGGGGCTGGCGGTTATTCATTTTGTTTATCCCTATATGCTGCAATTCTTAAACTGGCTTGGCAATACTGTTATTCGGGTATCTTCTGATGTGATTGCAGCTGCTCTTTCGGTTGATATTATTCTGACTGTGCGCAAGCTTGTGGATTTTGGTGCAACAATGGAAAAAATCAAAACCTTTGGCGAAAGTTTGCGTGACCATTATGGCAACGAGGCCTGGTTCCGGGGCGAAAGCTTCAGCGAAATGCTTGCGTCGGTAAAAGAGCATGCCTTAAAGGAACGTCTTGCTCAGGATTTTGCAGCCGGTAAGGAAAAAATCAGCCAGAATATTCTTGATAAAATTGAAAAGTTCCAGACAGTCCGCAACAAGGCAGCAGAAAGCTTTATGCTTCACTTCCCAACTATGAAGAGTGTACAGTACAAAGAGGCGCTTGAACATTTGAAGGAACGGGTAAAGGCAAGGTTAGGAAAATAAGGATTACCGTATCAAATAAAATATGCTATAATGCAAGGGCTTAAAAAATATAGGAATTAAGGATAGAAATAAATGAAGAAAATTATTTTTTGTATGGTTTTGTCAGGAGTGATGCTCTTTAGCTCAAATGTTTTTGCACAGAGTGATGAAGACTTGTTTGGTGGAGCTAACACCAGTGACGATGATTTGTTTGGCGGAAGTGATTTTGATGACATGATTTCAGATGACAGCTTATTTGGAGATGCTAATACAGGTGATGATTTATTTTCGGATGATGACCTTTTTTCTGACGACGGTATAGATGAAGTTACAAATGTTAAAGCTAAAAGCGATTTGAGTAAAGGTGTGCTTTTTGATACAGGCAGCATTAAGATTGGCGGAAACTTTCAGACTTCAATCGGGACAATGACAACTCTTTATGCAGATGATGAAAAATCTTTTGGCGATAACATAAAAGATACAAAAGCGAATCCAAATGTTGGTGCATATATTACAGTAGATGCGCGTCCTAATCAGGATTTAAGAATGTATTCAAAGTTTGGATTCAGATATCCGTTCAGTTCAAAGGCATCTTCATCAGCAACTACAACTGCAAACACAACTACAACACCGTTTGGCGAGCTGACCACTTATAAAACAGATGTAACTACAACTGTAACCGACTGGATTTACTTAAAGGAATTATTCACAGATTTTTCTGTTGCAGACACAGCATTCTTCCGTTTTGGTTTGCATACAGTTACCTGGGGTGCCGGTTATTTCTTTAGTCCAGTCAGCGACATTATTAATACAAGTTCAATCAATCCGGAAGATGTTGATGCACAGGTAGACGGCTGCTTTAATCTTAGAACACAGATTACTTTCCCAAATACGCAGAACTGTATGTGGCTTTATGTAATGCCTGCATTTGATTATGTAAAGAATATGGCCTTTGCCGGAAAATATGATTTGGTACTTGGCGGCTGGGAGCTTGGCTTTGGTGGTTACTATAAATACAATAATGCACCTAAGTTTGCAATTACGGCCACAGGGTCAATTGGAAAAATCAGTTTGTTTGGTGAAGGTGTTTTCCAATATGGCAGCGACCGTGAATGGAATGAAGATACTGATAAAACTGCAATCTTCAGAGCTACAGCAGGATTTATGTATACCTGGAAAACTCCATCAATCACTCTGGCCGGACAGTATTATTATGACGGCAACAACTTTAAAATGGAAACTACAGCAGATATGATGTATCTGATGGGTAATCCTTTGTATATTAAGGAAAATCTTACAAAGGGTCATAATGTGGCACTCTTACTTAATTTTGGTCGTATCTTTGGAACAACAGATTTAACAGCTTCTGTGTTTGGTATGGCTAACTTTGGTAAGGAAGATTTGCCTGCTATGGTATCTTCTGCACTTGCTGATTATGGTGCATCAAGTTTTCTTAATGCCGGAACTTTTTCTGCAATGTTAAATTATACTCCAATAAAAACAATCAAAATGGGAATTGGTCCATACATAACTTTTGCAGACTGGGATAAAGCTCCTGTTGTTTCCCTCAAGCTTGAGTTTACACTTGGTGGTGGAAAGTTCTAGTTAGTTACAGATAACAAAACGCTTATGGCAGATGTAGAAAAGATTTATAGAATTACAAGTGCGGGAGACTCCTCTTCCATTAATCCGGTGCGAAGATATACGGCTTCTGAAAGAAAAGCAAAAATGGAGATGATGGAAGAAGAGATAAAAGAGCATAAAGAAATGCTCGATATCCGCCGCGAAATAAAAGAAAAATATCCGAATCCAGAAAAGCTTTCTTTTCCAGAATTGTTGGAACGGGAAATGAATGGTGAAAACAATAAACCTGTTCCCGCAGAAGATGAAAATGGGTTTATTCTTGATATTAAATCTGTGTAGTCTGGCGTTTATTTACAATCTCACGAAGCAAAATGCAGCCTAAAATTATAATGCCGCCAATGATACTGAAAACAGATGGAACTTCGTGAACAAAGAGGAAAACCCAAACCGGATTCATCAGAGGTTCAAGCATTGTAATCAAAGAAGCAGAAAGAGCGCGAACTTTTTTAATTCCTATGGTATAAGCAACATTTGGGATTCCCATTTGTACAATACCAAGAAGTACAAGGAATAGCAGAGATTGTTTGTCGGGGATTCCGTTGTTGGTGGTAAAGACAAAAATAAGTCCAAATGCGGCAGTGATTATTTGAGCAATCATAAAGGCATCGCCGGCGGTATTCGTGTTAGTTGTATTACCTTGTGATATAAGCTGCAGCTTTCTCTGGAAGATTGTTGTCAGGCCGAAGGTAATACCGGAAACAAGTGCAAGAATGTTACCGAGCGTGACTGTATCTGGATTAACTGCAGCGACTATATTTTCAGAGGCAGCTGATGCATTTACAAAAAGTGAACCGAAAATTGTTTCTGCAAAAAACAGAAGCATTCCAATCACAACTCCAATTATTGAAACATAATCAATGCGTGAGTTTGTTTCGCCTAACAAAAGCGGGCCAAGCAGAATTATCCAGGCGGGATTTGTATACTGAAGGAGCACGGCATTTGCAGAATATGTAAGCTTATTACACAGGCAGAATAAAATCATTGTAGCGGCATAATTAAGGGCGGCAAGCCAAAGATAGAGTGTACTTTTTTTGTCGGTTTCGCCAGTCTCGGTTTTTATTACAAAGCGTGGAAGATGGCGTGTTAATGCTGCAATTGTAATGAACGCAAACACGCTTCTAAAGCCTGCCATTGCAAATGAGTTTATGTTAACATATTTCATAAAAACGCCTGCAAGACTCCAGCCAATTGCACAAATGACCATAGCCCAGGCGCCATCAAATTTTTTCACTTTGAATCTCCTGTATTAAATACCTTTGAGAGTAATGATTATAGTATAAAATGATTATTTTTGAAAAGATAAAGTAAAAAACAAGAAGTTCAATTCGTTCAAAAACAAAGAGTACTCTGAATAGTTTATGAATGATGTTTTTGACAAGGAAGAGGCAATCAACAAAAAAATGGACAGCGAAAAGCTTAAGGAGTTTGCTGATGATGTAAAGCTTTTCTTCTGTATGCTCAAGAATTTTTTTACAAAAAAATATACAAATGTACCGATTGGAACTATAATGTCAATTGTGGGAACGCTTTTATATGTTTTCCTGCCGTTTGATATTATTCCTGATTTTATTCCTGTTGTAGGTTATCTTGATGATGCTTCGATGGTAGCGCTTTGTATTAAGATGGCAAAAGCAGATCTGGAAAAATACAGGATGTGGAAGGAAGCTCAGGTTTGAGTTCAGAATCTAGAAAGTCAGGTTATTGGAAAGGAGTAGCTGCAAGACTTGGTTCAATAGGGAAGACCGCATTAAATGCAGCGGCACCGGTTGCAATCAATTTAGGTGTAAGTGCACTCATTTCCAAAGCCTGTGATGAAATTGAATTGCGTCTCAAAAAAATGTATAAGAAAACAGCAATCAATTCTTCTATCTCTTTCTGTATTAACCTTGCAGCAATGCTTTGTCTTGGTTTTAAACCGTTTGGTGAAAAACCGTCTGTTGTTGTTTCAGTAGTATTATTTGCAGGAGCAACGATTTTCTTTTTTGTACGACTTGCGTTGGGAATTAAATCTTACGGAAGGCAGGTTTTTGAAGTTTCAAAAAATATTTTTAAAACAAAAAGCATTCATAAAGGAATTGAAGCTTATGTGCTGAACAATTTCCTTTTGATTTCTCTTGCTTACGCAGGGATTGATTTAGGTTCGGTTTACGTTCCTGCTCTGCGTGATGTTCCAAGAATCCCACAGCTGGTTGATTTCTTTGTAAAGCATTTCTGGAAACGTTTTGCCCTTTATGCCGGCATAGTTGCTTCTTATACAATTTCAATTTATTGGATTCTTAAGCCTAGTTTACTTCAAAGATTTTTTTAAACCACAATTTTAATGACAATCACTCAAAAAACTTCAGATAATAGTGCCTAATTGAATTTATCCCCATAAAAACGTATAATTATACATTCACATTTTTATGAGTTTAAGGATAAAAAAATGCCAAAGATTGAAGTAAACGAGAAATTATTTTTTAATGCAATCGGAAAAAAATACACTTATGCCGAGCTGGAAGATGTATTCCCTTGTGCAAAGGCTGAGCTTGATGAAAAGCCAGATATGACTCAATCGGATGATGAGCGCGTTATTAAAATTGAATTGAACGATACAAACCGCCCTGATTTGTGGTCTTTGAATGGTGTTGCACGCCAGATTAAGCTCCACGAAGGCGGAAAAACTGTTGATTATATGAAGCTTATGTCCAACAAGGGCAACAGTGATTACGGCAACCGTGTTATAAATGTAGACCCTGAGCTTAAAAATATCCGTCCATATATGGTTGCATTTATGATTGCCGGAAAACCAATTGACGACCCTATGCTCAAAGATATTATCCAGACTCAGGAAAAGCTCTGCTGGAACTTTGGCCGCAAACGTAAGTCAATTTCTATGGGTGTTTACCGCCTTGATCAGGTTAAGTTCCCTGCAAAATATGAGGCTGTTGATCCTGACAAGACTTCATTTATACCGCTCGCCTGCGATGCTCCAATGACCTGCCGCCAGATTCTTACCGATCATCCAAAGGGAAAAGATTTCGGCTGGATTCTTGAATCTTTCAAAAAGTTCCCACTTTTAAGAGATGCAAATGATGAAGTACTTTCTATGGCTCCAATTATTAACTCTGCGAGCCTTGGTGCTGTTCAAGTTGGTGATAAAGACCTTATGGTAGAGCTTACCGGCGATAATATTGAAAACCTCATCCTCAGCGCAAACATTGTTGCCTGCGATTTCGCCGACCAGGGCTACGAAATCAAACCAATTCTTGTAAAGCATCCTTACGATACAGGTCTTGGCAAGGATATTATGGTTCCTTACTATTTCCAGCAGACAACAAAAACAACTCTAACCGCTGTAAACAAATTGCTCGGTTCTGATTTTGATATGCCAAAGGTTGTAGATGCTCTTACAAGAATGGGCAACACAATCGACGTAAACGGTGAAGAAATCACTCTTACACCGGCACCGTACCGCAACGACTTCCTCCACGAAGTTGATATTATCGAAGATGTTATGATTGGCTGCAACGTTTCTGCTTTTGAACCACGCAACCCACACGACTTTACAATCGGTCGTTTGCTGCCACTAACAGAATTCAGCCGCAAAGCAAAAACTCTTATGGTTGGACTTGGTTACCAGGAAATGATTTTCAACTATGTTGGAAGCAAAAAGGATTATATCGACAATATGCTGATTGACGGTTCAAAGGTTATTGAAATTGCAAACCCAATGAGCGAAAACTATCAGTTTATCCGCCCAGAAGTTATTTCTTCTTTGCTCCGTGCAGAAAGTGGAAGTGCAAACGCAATCTTCCCTCACAAAATCTTTGAAATTGGTAAAGTTGCTTATATCAAGGAAGATGAAAACACTGGTACAATCACACGCCAGCATCTTGGTTTCCTTACAGCTTCTGCAAACGCAAACTTCAACACACTTGCCAGCGAAGTTTCAAGCCTGCTTTACTTCCTCGACCATGAATACAAGGTTGTAGAAAGTGATGATCCACGCTTTATTGTTGGACGACAGGCAGCTGTTATGGTTGGCGACAAACAGGTTGGTGTATTTGGCGAAGTAAACCCACAGGTTCTTGAAAACTGGAGCATTACAACACCGTGTGCCGCCGGCGAAATTGATTTGGAAAGCCTGATGTAACAGAACACTGATTTGTCGGCAAAAATTGTCATCGCTGACACAAATTGTCATTGTCGGGCCTGACCCGACAATCTATTTGTTCAATTCATAGAAAATTATGGAAGCAGCCTGTGCGACATTCAAACTGTCGATACAGGCTGATTTTTTTCCAGCCGCCATTCCAGCCCACGGAATAATTACAAGCTCATCGCAATTCTGTTTTACAATATCGCTTATGCCGTTTTCTTCGTTTCCCAGGATGATGAGGAGTGGCTTTTGGGTTGCGTCTATGCCTGATTTTTCAGAAGCTGCTGCTTTTTTGTTTCCCGATGATGTTGCTTTTTCTGTTGCAGTTATACTTTTTCTAAGTTCCGCTACCGTTTTCTTTGCTTTCAAATCTGTTCCTACTCGCACCATTTTTCCCTTCAAGGCTTCCAAAAGTCGGGCAGAGGAACGTACCGAATAAATGTTTACATATTCCATTCCGCCTTCTGCAACCCTGTAGCTAGAAGTTGTGATTGTGGACTGTGCTTCATCTAGCGGAATTATAATATTTTTAATTCCAAAATAAGCTGCTGAACGCACAATTGCGCCAAAGTTGTTAGCGTTGCCTATTCGGTCAAAAAGCACAGCATTTTCTCCGTTTTCAACCCAGCTGTCCGTAATGTCACTGTCGAGCGGTACAATTTGCGGGGCTTCTATCATCGCTACAACTCCCTGATGATGAACCGTGCCGCAAAGCTTTTCCAGTTCCTCCGCAGGCTTCATATTGTAAATACCGTGATTCTGCGCCAGTTTTTTGCACAGTCCGCCAAAGAGTGGAGCTTTATCTTCAGTAAAATATAATCGTGTAATTTTTTCCGGATGATTTTTTTCAAGCTTTTTTACAGTTGCAAATCCGCAAACCGCAAGTTCCTGTTTCTGTTTATTCTTCATGCTTTTCCCTTGGTTAGTTTAATATCCAATTTTATTCTTCAATAAATTATCATAATAGATTTGTGAGATTTAATCAAAGAAAACAGGGGTGGAGCATTGTGATGTAGGGTAGTTTTTTGGCAGACTACGGATAAATTATCAGAATTACGGCAAAAAATCCGTAGTCAGAGATAAATAAACCGATTTTGTGAGCAGAATAATTTGTACACTACGGATAAAATGTTAAGAGTGAGTTAATTTATCCGTAAAAAGATAGTTTTTTAGCATTAAGTCCATATAATGGTGTAAATTAAAAAGAGTCATAAACTTCAATCCTAATTTATAATGTTAAGTGACCAAACTAAAACATTAGAAAGGAGAAAAATTTATGACTCAATTGAATCTTACTTTA
>JAEEGI010000996.1_pt1 | contig 73478 bp, 64 predicted proteins | sample 8958751 | NCBI WGS metagenome assembly JAEEGI01 (sample SAMN16246545, study PRJNA631951) | gut metagenome | biome: gut microbiome; feature: rumen; material: KS-attached | host: Bos | place: Iran: Karaj | collected 2018-10
CCTATAGGTTTGTAAAATCCTCCCTGCCTATAGGAATTTGCCAGATAAGGATACAACGCGCCGTTGGTTTTTTTTATGCACAACAGATAATCTCTGTCAGCCTGGATGGGAACTTTTCCGTGTCGGGGAGGAAATTTCCATTCGCATCTTGGAAAGTTTGAAGTGTCGACTGTTACGCAAGACCAAGTTTCAAAAGCATACTGTCCCGTCAAGTTGTCCTGTGTAACAGTTTGCACGTAAACGTCTAATGGCGCTGGCATCTTGCCGGGATCATCGCAGTACAACGTGATACTTTCAAGAAAGGTGTTTGTCGATACTCTGAATTTGCTGCAGCATCTGTCCCAGTTCTGCGCAAGCGCGTAGACATAGCCGTATCCGCGCGGTTCAACGTTGCCGACAATCGGAGACGATTTGGCGATGACAACGCTGCCATCGACATTCACTTGCACGGCGGAAGAAAGGGTCTCGCAATGCTCGTTCAGCTGGGCATAAGCGGAGTTTAGATTTTGCAGAGAATTTTGCAGGCTTGTTTGCGAATCCGATATGGAGTTTAACGTGCTTTGGAGGCTTGCAAAGTTCGCACTTAAAGTCTGGCATGTTGCGCTCAGGGTGAAAACGAGCTCGGACAATTGATTAAACTGTTCAGTTGTCACATAACCAGCTCTCAACTGATCTCGGCTATCTCCGGCATCGTCGGACTGACTGCCCATTATGCTAACGTAATCCCTTATGTCGCGATTGTCGTAATAAATATTTCCGTCGGGACCAACGATGATATTTTGTCCTTCAAGGCAAAACAGATCGGAGAAATTTCGCAAGCCCTGCGGTATTTCCGACCGAATCCTTTCCAGACTAGACGTTATGGACACATACTGGCTTTTGATCTCCATAACTTGAGCCTGAAGGTCCTCCACGCTTCTGATAAAGTCGGCGTCGCAAATGTCTTCCGGGACGCCGTAAACTGCCGCGCTCGCGACGGGCAAAGCTAGGAAAGCAATCTTTGTCAGCAATGTAATTCTCATCATGTCATCTCAACGGTCGTTATTGTACTGGAATCATTGTATTAAAACTTATCAGTTTGGTCAAGCGGGAAAAATTTTATTTCCGTTAGATCAAAAATATTTACGCAAGTATATTGACGCAGAAACATGCCCGAAGACTATGAGGCGAAAGAAGGCGTAGCCCTCATAGTACTCTTCCAGAATCTTGTTTTAGTAGTTCAGTCACTTATTGCTTTTCTTTCGGCAGCTTGAATTCCTGCGTTTCGTAGGGGATGTAGATGGGAAGGTCCTCGTCGGTGTTGACGATGTAGACCCACCAGTTGTTGTAACCCCACTTTGTGAAGCCCGGCTTCTTGGGAAGCTGCCTGAGCCACCACTGCTGGTAGCCTAATTGGTCGCCTTCCCATTCTTCTTTGCCGATCATTCTCGCTCTGCCTCTACTGAGGTCGGGATATCCGTGCCAGGCGTTGACGAAGCTCATGACTTTGTTGGTGTTGGCGTAGTCGTAGCCGTGGTCGCCGTTGGGCGGAACATGGACGTTGCCGATGTTGGCAGTAACGTTGTTTTTTTGGCCTTCCGGGATGGCGGTGAAAGTGTTCCAGGGATCTTTTCCGTAGAGTTCGGCTTCCCACTCTCCTCTAGCAAAGACAAGAGACATGATGCTTTCCACTCTGTGGCCGAAACTGTGGATCATGTTGTCCGGGCCGCACTCGTAGTTGAAGCCCATGACCCAGACGGTGTGGCCTATTTCCTCGGGTATTTCATACGGGCGGTAGAACCAGGGGTTCAGCGTGGGAGCGAATCTGGCGTAGCGGTTGGGAATGTACATGGCCAGCTCGTCGTAGCCGAAGCCGCCGGCGCCCCAGATCCAGACTTCCGTTATGCCTTCTTCCTTGCAGCGGCGGATTAGGTCGTTCTCCTCGAAGATCGCGCGGTAGTCCGAGCGGTCGGGCTGGTGCCAGGTGTTGTTTTTCCGAGCTTCCAGGAAGGTGTCCTCGTCATATTTGAAGCCGTCTATCTTCTTTGGGAAGGCATCGCGCTCGATTATGTCCACTATCTCGTAATTGACATATCCGTCGCTGGAGTCCCTTACCACGTCGCAGAGAAGCTGGCTGAGTTTTCTGGGATCTTTGGCTTTCAGATATTCCGTAAGCTTCGTGCCGCCGTTGACAAGAAGGAGGGGATCGTAGATGAGAACGATGACTTTCGCCTTGACGGGAAGGCAGGCCACGCCGTGGTCGTAGGCGAAGGCGGGCGGCTGCCAGGCGCTCGTTTTGGGATCCTCCATGTAGCACTTGATGTTCTCGTCCTGGACGCCCTTCGGCTTGCGATCGGGAAGAGTTTTCCACGCGGGCGTTGTGTTCTTCACTCCTTCTTTCACCCTGATCTTTTCCGGGTTTTTGTTCGACGTAAAGTGCAAAGCGAGAGCGGCGCCGATGGCCGCGCCGATAACAAGGATGATCCAGTATTTCATAGCAGTTTCTTTCTCCAGAAGAGCACGAGCATGATGAAGCACGTTATGACGGTGAAGCCGATGATGTAGTGGAAACCGTAGTTCATCTTGGCCACCGGAAGATCCGTGGAGTTCATGCCGTAAAGCGAGAAGATAAGCGTCGCCCAAGCGAAGACGATGGAGATGCTCGCGAACCGTTTCAAGATCTGGTTGACGTTGTTGTTGATGACGGATGCGAAAGCGTCCATCATGCCGGTAAGAATGTCGTTGTAGATCTTTGCGGTCTCAAGCGCCTGCCTGTTCTCAATGATGACGTCCTCCAAGAGGTCTTCCTCGTCCTCGGTGAGGCCTTTCCTGAAGAAGGCCATTCTTTTAAGACGGTCGAGCATGAAGTCGTTGGATCTAAGAGAAGTCGTGAAGTAAACGAGCGTCTTCTCCTGCGCCATCATACCGAAGAGGTGCTTGTTGCTCATGGAGCTCTCCAGTTTCTTCTGCACGATGGATGTGTTCGTATTGATGTCCTTCAGGTCGGAGAGGTAGGTAAGAGAGGTCTGCCAGAAGATCTGGAGGATAAGGTAGGGGAAGTGCTTTACGTAAAGGTGCTTGTTTTTCTGCTTGAAAAGGTTGTGGATGATGTTGGTCTCTCTTCTGCAGAGCGTGATCATGCAATCCTGGACCAGAATGATGCCCAGAGGCACGGTGAAATACTGCCTGTAGCCCTTGGCCTCGTTCTCTTCGTAGGTCGGGATACGGTAGATTATCATGTTGTAATCCTCGTCCGTTTCGCAACGGGCTCTTTCATCGACGTCCAGAGGGTCGGTTATCGTTTCGACCGGCAGCTTGAAGTACTTGGCAAGATTGTGCAGCTCCTCGGGAGTGGGATTGCTGGCGTCTATCCAGGTGTGGGGCTCGATCTTCTGGGTCTCGACGAGCGCGCCCTCTTCGGCTTTGTAGATCTTCAGCATTAGTGTTCCTCCTTTTCTTCATCAGTAAAAGGTTCTACATGTATGAGCACATCGCTCAAGGAATATTTTTCAACTAGTATGTCCCTTACCGTGTGGGAAAGCTTGTGTCCTTCGTAGACCGTCATGTCCTGGTCGACCAGGATGTGCATGTCGAGGAAGGTGACGTTCCCGTTCACCCTGGACCTCACGGCGTGGATCATTTTGACGCCGGGGACTCTCATCGCTGTCCTTCTGATGCTCTCGAGCGTTTCGGGAGGAAGCCCTCTGTCGATCAGCGCGTCGAAGGCGCCCCTGACGATCTCGAAAGCCGCGTAGAAGATCATAAATGAGACGAGTATGCCGCCCACGTTGTCGAGGAAGTACCACTTCGGGAAGACCCTGGTGAGCAGCAAAACGACAAGCACCGGAAGCGAGCTCAGGGCGTCGGTCCTGTGGTGCCAGGCGTTGGCTTTCAGGGCCTGGCTCTCGAGCTTCACGCCCAAACGGTAAGTTCTCTGATATAAAATTTCTTTTGTTATGACAGACACTGCCGCCACGACGACCATCATCCAGGAGAAGACCAGCTCCTCGCAGCCGAAGGTCATCAAAGCGACGAAGAGTATCCTCAAAGCTACCGCGAAGAGCAGGCAGCCGATGAAGAACGTGACAAGCGCCTCGAGCTTGGAATGCCCGTAGGGATGAGCTTCGTCGGCAGGTTCGCTCCAAAAGCGGGAACCCAAGAGCAAAGCGGCGTCAGTGACCAGATCGGAAAGGCTGTGGATACCGTCGGCGAACAGCGAATGGCTGTGCCCCAGTTTTCCGAAAAGGATCTTAAGCGATGCTAGAAAGACATTGCAAAAAACCCCCAGCCAAGTGATGCGCTTGAGTTGGGCTTGGTAGGTCTGGACTGTCAGGGGTGGCACTCATTTGCTCCTTTAGCCAGCGGCCGGGGGGTTATAGGGGAAAACCTTTTTGGGTATATATACCCAAAAGACTTGCGCTATTCTATCACTAGTGGGGTTTAAAAGTCAACGCTAGAGCGCGCTTGGCGCGGAGACGTCATGTGCCCCTCGCTCACGGACTACGCGCGCATTGTGAGAACGCAGCATATACCCCCCGCTCACGGACTACGCTTGCATGGCCTTGATTTGCGTCCTCCGTGAGTTCGCTTAGGGGTACATGCTGCGTTCTCACCCTAGCATTGTCTGCGGCCTCCGTGAGTTCGCTTAGGTAAGAGCTATTTACGAAGTCTCAGGGCGTTGGTGACGACGAGGAGGGAGCTCATGGCCATGCAGGCGGCGCCGACTTCGGGGCGCATCGTGAGGCCAAAGGGGGAGAGAGCGCCGGCGGCCAAGGGGATGGTGATGAGGTTGAAGATGAGCGCCCAGAAAAGGTTTTGCTTGATGATGGCGAGGGTGCGCTTGGAGAGGTCGTAAGCGGTGACGAGGACGGTGAGATCGTCTCTTGTCAGCAGCAGCTTGGAGGCGGACTGGGCCGCACCGGCGCCTTTGTAGTGAGAGATGGAGACGTCGGATTGGCTGAGGGCGGGAGCGTCGTTGATCCCGTCGCCGGTCATGGCGACGATCCTGCCTTCTTTCTGGGCTTCCCTGACAAGGGCGAGCTTGTCTTCGGGAAGGAGGCGGTATTTGACGTCGGAAAGGGGAACGCGCTTGGCGAATTCAAGCGCGGCTTCCTTGCTGTCGCCGGTCAATAGGATGGATTCGACGTTCCTTTCTTTCAGCTGTTCTATCGTTTCCTTTGCCTCTTTTCTGGGAGGATCGACGATCTTGATAGCGCCGAGGTATTCTTTCCCCGCAGCCACGTGTATGGCAAAAGGAACTTCAGGACAGGCTATTCCGTTTTCGTTTAAAAAACTTTTCGTGCCGACTTTAAGTTCAACGTTGTCAGAAACTCTTGTTCCGCAGATCCCCTTGCCAGGGATGGCGCGGAAATCCGCGCACTCCGCCAACGCCAAGCCTTGCTTCTCGGCTTCTTCCAGAACAGCCAGAGAAAGCGGATGCTCGGAATAGCGTTCCAAAGAAGCCGCGGCTTCCAGGGCCTCGAGGGAATAAGCGCCTTCGACTCTGGGCCTGCCTTCCGTCAAGGTGCCGGTCTTGTCGAAGAAAATGGTCTTGCATTTAGAGAGAGCTTCCAGGGCCGCGGCGTCTTTGAAGAGGATGCCGCAGCTAGCCGCTTTGCCGAGTCCGCAGGCCAGGGCTGCCGGAGTGGCTAGGCCGAGGGCGCAGGGGCAGGCTACGACGAGGACGGTAAGCGCGTAGGGCAAGGCGGTGTTGAAGTCTTTCAGGAGCCACCAGATCGCGAGCGTTATTAAGGCCGCCGCGATGACGCCCAGGGCGAAATGCCCGGAGACCTTGTCGGCGAGAAGAGCGACTTTGGGCCTGGTCGTCCTGGCTTCCTCGACGAGCCGGACCATGCCGGAGAGCGTGGTTTGGTCGCCGCTGCGCTCCAGGACCATCGTGAAGGCCCCCAGGAGGTTCATAGAGCCGCCTGTGACAGCATCTCCGGCTCCTTTATCGACCGGGAGGCTCTCGCCCGTTAAAAGCGATTCGTCAAAGGAGCTTCTGCCTTCCGTGATGCGGCCGTCGCCCGGGACTCTTTCGCCCGGTTTGACGAGGCAGAGGTCGCCAGCTCCTAGAAGCTCGGTGGGGATGTCCTTTTCCTCGCCGTCAACAATGAGATGGGCGCTTTTGGGCAGAAGGTCGGAGAGCTCCTCAAGGGCGGAATCGGCGCGTGATTTGGCGCGGTCCTCGAGCTTGCGGCCGAGGCCGACGATGGCCAAGACCATGGCGGTGGCGCAGAAGTGATAATGGGGATGCTCGATCTGGCCGAGGGCGAAAAGGATCAGTTCCGCCAGGCTGTAAAGGAAAGCCGTGCCGGTGCTGAGCCCGACGAGAAGCTGCATGTCGGGATGACGGTAGCGGACGGCCTGATAGGCGCCTTTGAAAATGTCAGCGCCCCAAACGAGGGCGGGGAGCGCCAGAAGCATTTGAAAAAGGCCGTCGGCGATGTGGTTCTTAGGATGCGGGAAGAGATCCCACTCTATCAGGAAGAGAATAATAGCGCCAAGTATGGCAAAAACGAAAAGCACGTTCTTTACGACCGGGCGTTCCTGCTTCTTAATTGGATTTTCTATTGAGGGCGTGAAGCCGGCCTCGGAAGTGGCTTTCAGTATCTCGTCTTCGTTAGTTTTTGTTTCGTCATAATAGACGATGCAGCGCTTGCTGATGGGGTCGACGCCGCTTCTGACGACGCCCGTCAGTTTGTCTATGCTCCCTTTGACTTTTGAGGAGCAGCCCGAGCAGCGCATGCCGGGCGCGAAGAAAACGAAACTTTTCATTTGGCTTCCTTGACCCTTTCCTCTTTTTCGAAGATGCGGTAGCGGACGCCGTGATAAGAGGTGTTGTCTTCCTTAGGGAAGGTGACAAGCGTCTGCCCTGGCATGTTCAAGCCGACAACGGTCTTCAGGAGGAAATTGTATTCCAAGCCCAGAGTCGTCTCTTTGTCCCAGACGGTGTCGGTGTTTTTGCCGGAAGCCAGAAGCGTCAGGAAGCGTCTGGCCGTCATGAGGGCTTTTTCGCTGTCGTTTTCGCCTTCTTTGGACATGTCGGCCAGATCAAGGAAGATCTGCTCCGCTTCCAGAAGATGGTCGGGAGTGAGCGGCGTCTTCTTATAGCTGGACATCACGCGGTAGAGGTCCAGTTCCGTGTAAAGTTCGTTGAGTTCTTTCACAAGGCCGGCCAGGGCGCGGTAAAATTCCGCTTCTTTTTCGACTTTAACGGTCTTGATCTTCGGCCAGTCTCTCTCTTCCCTGATCTCCTCGGGCTTCTCGGCGCTGTAAACGGCCGAACGGATCCAGCAGGCGGAAGGGAGATCTTCCGCTTTGTTTTTGAGGTTCGCGGCAGCAGCGACGGCGCGTTCGGAGAGGCCCAAGTGTCCCTGCAGCTCCTCTCTCAAGTCTTTGAGAAGCGCGGCCTCCGCTTCGGGAATGTCCTCCGCGGCGCCCAGAACGTAAAGGATGTGCTTAACTTTGGGAGGAACGACCCAGCGGTGCAGTTCCCTGAAAGTCCTTTCCGGCAAAGCGGCCGGGGGAGGGAGGAAAAAGACGCGGCTGGTGGGTTCGCCTATATGGGCGGGATCTTTCCAGGGCGGCTGCTCGAAACTTGTTTTGGCTTTTTGCAGCAGGGCTTTCTTCTCTTCCTCGCTTCCTTTCTGCGCTTCTTGGAATTCCTTTACGGTCATGACTTTCGTCTCGCCGTCGAAGGCTTTCAGATATTTCACGGCCTCGCGGTAATTCTCGCTGGAAATGTCGCTTTTGAAAAGAGTGTCCGCAAGGATGGAAAGCGTGTCGAAGGTCTCCTCTTCCGTGATGGAGAAGTAATTGTTGCCAAGGTAGGCCCTAAGCAGCGCGGCGCTGCCCCAAGGCGTTCCGGCTTTCTCCTTGAAGGGAGCGTAAACGGTGTAGTCCAGCAGTTTGCCGTCTTTTTCGCCGATAAAAGTTGCTTCTTTTACGGCCTGGAGCTCGTCGTCGACTTCTTTCTGCACCGCGGGGGGAACTCTCGACTCGGGCAGACAGATCTTCATGCAAACGGAGGCGAAGAGCAGGGCGCTCCTTGCCGCTATGCGGTCAGACCCTTCCGTGGCTTCGTAGCGTTCCTCCAGATTCTCGACCAGATCGATGAAAAGCGAAACGTACTGGTCGTAGAGGAAGGTGCCGTAAACGCCGTCCGCGGCCCTTTCGTAATAATTGCGGAAAAGCTCGTAGGCCGCGTCGGCGGTGATGAAAACCGAAGGCTGCTCCCTGTAGAGGGAGGCGAAGCTTTTGCCGGATCTGCCCTGGAAAGTTTCCTCGAATTCCTTCTTGTGTTCCTGAGCCTGTTCTTCGGGCGACAGGGAGTGCGTCTTGTTTTCTTTTTCGCGCGCTTCGTTAAGTTTCGCCAGCTCTTCGTCCGCTTTCGCTTCCACATAGAAGTGGTAGGCGACAAGCGCCGCCACCGCGAGAATTAAAAGCGTGAAGATAATGAAGGCGGCTTTTTTCATCAGAGAGGTAGATTCCTTATGCGTTCAATAAGTCCGGTGGTGGAAAGGCCCGCGACCTTCGGCATCAGATGGATGCGGCCGCCGTATTTCTTGACCGTCGGGGCCTCGATGCAGTTCTCGCCGTACTCGGAGCCGTTGACGTGCACGTTGGGCCTCACGACTTCCAAGAACGGCATGGGCACCGTCTCGTCGAAGATGTGGACATAGCTGACGATAGAGAGGGCGGAGAGCAGCGCGGCGCGCTGTTCCTGGCCGATTATGGGACGGAGCGGGCTCTTGTACTGCTTTATCGAGCTGTCGGAGTTGAGGCCGACGATAAGCACGTCCGCCTGGGCCTTGGCTTCCTCCAAAAAGCAAAGGTGGCCGTAATGGAAAAGGTCGAAGCTGCCGTTGCAGGTCACGATGGTCTTGCCCTCTTTGCGCAGCTCTTCGCAGCGCTTGGCCAGTTCTTCTCTCGATACGATCTTGGATGCGGTCGACAACATGTTTTTGCCTTTTGGTTTTTGCTTAGAAGAGGCCCTGGAGAATGGTCCCGAGGTCCACGCCGTAATTTATGTTCTGCTCCTGGGGGTTCCAGTCGAGGGGGTTCCACATGCGGCCGGAGATCATTTCCAGATTGATGGGGATCTTTTTGCCGCTGGCCGCCATTTCCTCGTTGGTCAGCGACGGTATGATCCTTCCCGCGTCTATTACGAAAGTGTTCCAGGTGCGGTTGGAGATAACGCAGGAGCCGGCCAGCTTTCCGTTGATGGAGAAACTGGCGGGCACGGGTTTCAGATCCGCGTCGGGATGGCTGGCCCTGAGATAGACAAGCAGATAGCGGGAGCCGATCTGGAGCGGGCGGTAGACGTGGCGCCTGGTGCGGGCGAACTTGTTGCTATATTGGTCGTATTCGTAATGCAGAATGCCGTATTCCAGCATGCGGCCCAGATTGTCGTAAGGTTCGCAGCTGTAGTACTGGGCCTCGCCCTTTTTGGCGGAACGGTGGCAGAGCATAAGGAAGATCCCGAAGATTACGACGCAGGCCGCGGCCGCGCCAAAGCGGAGGGCTTTGGAAGTCTTGAGCGTTCCGAACCAGTAAGCCGCTTTTTCCTTGAGCGCGCCGTCCCCGGTGGGATAGACGGAATTGAAGAGGGCAGCGAGCATGGCAAGGAAGACGCTCTGCAAAAACATCAGCTCAGTCACGTAGTAAAGGCTGCTGGAGAAAAGGTTGCCGAGCGCGATGGAAAGCTGGGCGGTCATAAGTCCCATCGACAAGCTCCGCACATGCTTTCCGCAGCATTCGTTCGACCACAGCCGCCAGGCTAGGAAGACCGAGAAAAGGAAGAAGAAAATGCTGACGAAAAGGCCGGGAAGCCCCATCTCCACCCAGTAGTCGAGATAGAGGTTGTGGGCGAAAGCGCTCTTGTAGCCGTCGCGGGGCGTCTTGTAATCTTTGTAGAGCTTGTCGAACGTTCCCAGTCCGTGGCCGAAGACCGGCGAGTCCTTGATGGCCTGCAGCGCGGCGAACCAGTGGTAGGAACGGAAGGAGAGCAGTTCGTCTATCTTTCTGGGCTCTATCTTCACCTTGTCGAGGCCCTGGACAAGACGCTGGCTCTTCACGGCTTTCAGAGTGAAGGCGCCGGGGAGCGTCATCTCGTTCGAGGGGGCGAAGAAGAGGAGAAGCCCTATGATCGCGAGAACGTAGGGAACAGGCTTGAGAAGCGCCCTGCTGCGCGAAACGATGATCACGAACACGACGGCAAGCGCGATAACGAAAGCGTAGACCGGCGTTCTGGTCTCGGTTAGGTACAAGCAGACGAAAGAGAGCGCGAAAAGGAAAATGAGCGTCAGGTAATGCACGACCTTCTTCGCGAACCAGAAGCTGGAAAAGGCCAGAATGCCCATCACGAGATAGTAGGTCGCGGCGGAGTCCGGCCCGTTGAAAGTCGCGTTGATTCGGCCGAAGAACTCCTGGATACCGACCAGGAACATTTTGGTCTTGTTCTGCCAGACGCCGTAGACGCAGACTATGACAGCCGCGCCGATAAGCAGCCTTAAGACCGTGTAAACATCCCTTTGATCCTTAAGCACCGAAGCGACGAAATAGAAAGCCAGCATCATGGAAATGAACTGCATGGCTTTGGTGTAGCAAAGCACGTTCTCGGTCTGGGAGGCGAAAGGTATGCCCAGAAGCTTCCCTGGCAGCTCCCTGTAGAACCCCAGGGAGAAAACGTTCTCATAGCGGCAGGCGCCTATGATCATCCCAAGGACGACGAGCGCCATGAAAATGAACCAGGCCGCGTCATAGGGCGTCGCGGGAAATCCCCTGCTGTGCCGGCTCTTGGGATTCAAAGGCAGGCCTGTCACAGCGTAAATCAGGAAAGCCGTGGTAAGCCCGGAGAGGAAGAGCAAATTGAAGTTGAAGGGCGGCCAAAGCTTTTCCACGCCCAGGATGGTCGGCAGCGTGTTGAAGAGGGGAAGACAGAAAACGAAAGTCAGGACGGCCGTCTTCCAGCTGATCATCGAAAGCATTATGATGATAAGGAAAAGCCCGAAGACCACGGTCCTCAGCGAGTTCTGCGACTGGGAAAGATAAGACCAGACGTACATGGAAGAGGCGCAGAAACCGAGAGCGCACAAAAGGTAAAACGATATCTTACGCAATATGGACATCAATTGCCCTCCACACATTGAACGATACTTTTTTTCAATACCTGCCAGTCAAGCTTCTCGACCACCCATTCCCTCGCGCGTTTCGAGAGGTCTTCTCTTCTTTCGGCGTCATTTAAAAGCGCGCCGAGAGCGTTCGTGAAGGCTTCGCCGGGGGATGTCACCTCCGCCAGATCCTCCTCTTTCAGCATAAGGGGGTATTCGCCGATATCGGTCACGACCAACGGCAATCCGCAGGCGATGTAGTCTCCGATCTTGTGCGGGAAGCGGGATCTGTTGGCTAAGCTGTCGACCATCGGAAGCGCCGCGACGTCTCCGGCGCAGAGGCTCTTGGGAAGATCCTCGTCGCTGACGAAACCGGTCGTTATGACCGCGTCGGAAAGGCCCTTTTCAGCGACCAGCTTTTTCTGATCCTCGCGCATGCGGCCGACGAAAAGGAGCGCGACCTTTTGATCTTTTTCGCGCAGGGCTTTCAAGCTTTCCAATAGCGGCGGGAAGGCCGCCCCGTCCTGCAGGGTCGTGATTATCTTGGCGTCCGCGGGCAGCCCTAATCTGGCGCGGTTCTCCGCCTTGTCAAAGGGCCGCATATAGTTCGTGTCGACGCCTTCCCTGATAAGGACGACCTTTTCGGGGGGAACGCCGACCTCTTTGGCCTTGTCGCCCAGGAACTCGCTGATGACCGTGACAAGGTCCGCCTTACGGCGGATCCTCGCCTCCCGCTTGGCGTCCCAGCGGTGCATCCACTCCTTGCCTTGGAAAACGTTGGCGGCGCCGGCGTAAAGGTCGCACCAGTCGTTGATCATCCTGCGGCCTTTGCGGGCGAGGAAGACCGGCCAGGAAACGTTGGGATGATACTCGAAAGTGTAGATGACGTCGAAATTATCCTTGAGAAGATACTTCAGGCGCCACATTATGTCGATGTTGGAGCCCTTGCCGGGATAAAGGTCGAAGCCGGCCCGCGGCCCCTCTATGATCGTGACGTTGGGACGGTCGCCGAGGAAATTCCTCTTCCAGTAATTGGCGCGGCCCGTCGTGCAGACCGTCACTTCGTGGCCTTCTTCCGCGCACATTCTCGCGAACCACAAGGCGCGGTGGTAAGTCCCGACGCCTATGATGTTGGCGTTCAGCATCAGGATCTTCATTGGGCCAGGCCTCCTTTTTGTTCCTTCTTCTCTATGAGCCTAAGATAGACCATGCCGAAGATCGCCCAGATGAAGGGGCAGATGTCGATGGAGGTTATGCGCTGCGAGAAGGTGGAAGTCACGAGAATATAGACTACGCACAGGAAAAGCGCCAGCATTTTCCTTTGTTCCTGCCCGCTGCTGGACACAATGTACCTGAATCCGTTTACCAGCGTCTGGATCATCAGACACAAAAAGAAGAAAAGACCGGTGAGGCCCGTATAGCGGGCGATCTTCAAAAATTCGTTGTGCGTGGCGTTGGTACAGAAGATGCCGGAGCTCTCGACGTAGAAAAGCGGCTCGTTGCCCATCGGCCAGCCGATAAGAGGATGCGCCTTGATGTCCTCCAGCGTCTGCTGCCAGGCCATGATGCGCCAGTGTCCCGTGCCCTCGGTGGTGTCCAGCAGTGTCGGCAAACGTTCCGCCAGCGTCATGTCGTAGCGGGCGATGTACAGGGAGCCGAGGAAGAACAGGGCGATGATGCCCAGGATGCTGAAGAGCGTCAGGTAAATTTTGGAGCGCACCCTGCCCAGGGCGAAGAACCCGGCGATCGAGACCAGCATGCCGAGCCAGACGGCGCGGGCGGAGCTCACGACCGTGCAGATGAAGGAAAAACCGATCAAAACGAGGTAAAGGAAGGCATGCTTCATCTCAAGGTCGAACATGGAGAAAAGGTAAATGAAGATGAACGCCATGTTCGAACAGCTGGTGTCAGAAAGAAGCGAACTGTAAGAAGCGCGGATGGGGGAGTAGACGAAGGAATAGCCGATGCCGGTCTGTAGAGCCACCATTTCCACCAGAATGAAAATCGTGGCCCAGACCGTAAAGAAGCGCATCAGCCCATCGGTTTCGTCGGAAGTTTTGAAGAACAGAGGAATGGCCACGGCGATCCACATGGAGGCGTAAGGCCTGAAATAGTTGAACGCGCCGGCGCCGTAGCCGCTCTTCAATCCGTTCAGAAGCGACACGACGGTCATCAGGAAGAAGAGGAGCATGAAGACGGGAACGCAGTCCTTAAGCGCGCGCTTCCTGTGCTTGTAAGCCGCGAAATAAATGAGCGGAAGGAATATCTCGTAGCCCTTGATGGAGAACGAGCCTAAGGAAATGCTGCTCAGGCTCAGATACCGCGAGGGTTCCAGCAAGACGAAGATCAGGAAATAAAACAGCCACAAGGGACGGCGCAAGGCCATCCACAGGGCTGCCAATCCCCCGATCGCGACTATGACTGGAATGAAGGGACTCATTTGTTTTCCTTAGAGCTCCTTTATCACTTTGGCGGGAGAACCGCCGGCCACAACGTTAGGCGGCAGGCTCTTCGTCACCACGCTGCCGGCCGCCACCACGGTGTTTCTGCCGATGGTCACGCCCTTCAGGACGATCACGTTGGCGCCCAGCCAGACGTTGTCTTCTATGACGACGGGCTCGCAGCCGATGTCGTCCGGGTTGGAATTGTGCCTCCTGCCTTCCGGCTTCAGGGCGTGGAAATCGCAGTCGGTCACCAGCGCGTTGGCGCCAATCAGGCAGCCTTTGCCGATAGTCACACTTTTGGCGGCGCAAAAAGAGCCGCCGGAAATGCCGGTGTCGTCGCCAATCTCAAGCTTCGCGCCCGGCCTGAGCAACGCCAGGATGACGGGATGATTGACGCCGGCGAAGTTGGCCTCGCTCTTCGAGCAGAGGACGCAGTTTTCGCCGAGCGTGATCGTTCCGCCCTCGGTCAGGTGTGTTATGGGCCTTCCGTAGAGCACCAGGCCCTTCTTGACTTTGAGGCCTTTGGCGCGCAGCCACAAGGCGCCCAAGCTCGATATAAATCTTCTGATGATCATTAGTGGATCGCTCCTTCAAAGGGAATGTAGCCCCTGCTCAAAGCCATGTTAGTCCAGTCGCGGAACCATTCCCTCTCCATTCTCAGCTTTTCCTGAAGCAGGGGATTGTAGCGGTTTCTTTCGCTGATAAGGTCGAGCGCTTCCTTGAACTGGGCTTCCGTCCCGTATTTCATGGCCATCTTTCCGTAGCGCAGGGCTGATTCGACATGCTGATGATTGGTGGACTTGAAAAAGCCGTAGCCAAGGGAGACCGCGGCGTTAGAGTAAGCGCATCTGTCGAGGATGTCCAGAAGCAGGTTGTAGTCGTACTCGGTGTTCTGCGCGCCCAAATTGATGTCTACCAGAAGCTGTGAGATCGCCTCGTTCGTGTCGCCGGTCGGCAGCAGAACGTCCTTTACGAAATAGCGCCTGACCTGGGATTCCATAACGGGGTCGGCCTGGTGACCGAAAATTGAGAGCAGGGAGAAATAGAGCGTGCGCGCTTTTTCGTAGAGACCCTTCCTGGCGGTATAGATGGCGTTCTGGAAGAGCGCCGTGAGATTCGCCTTGCCGGTCTCGGCCCTGGTCAGAGCGTTGGCCGTGCGGTTGCAGTCGTAGATCTCGTCGTAAGCTTCGATATTCTGCGAGGCGACGTAAACCTCCGCCAGCGTTCTGTAGAGCATGGGGCTGTTGGGGAAGAGCGTCAGCGCCCTCGTAAGGACGCTCTTGGCGTTCTCATACTGCCCGGCCTTCTGGAAAAAGATCGCCAGATCGCGGTAATCGACTTCCTTGGCGATGTCGGAAATGTAATCCAGAAGCTGCTGGCTGAAGAGCGCCCTGGCCATCTTCGCCTTGTCGTCCTTCTGAAGGTAGACCGTCTCCCCGAAGAAAAGGGGCAGCGTGAAGCAGGACTGGTACTGCTCGGCAAGCGTCTCCCTGTACGGTTCGGGAACGACGATGCGGCCGGAGGCCAGAACGCCGTTGTAAACGAAGACCCAGACTCTTCCGTATTTTTCAATGAGGTTGGAGAATTCCTTCTGCAGAGCCGTAACGGACACGCAGTGGAAAGAGTAAACGCCCTTGCCTTCGTAGACCTGCACAGTGTAGTTCCCGTCCGGCTGGACGATGACAAGCGCGTCGCCTTCCTTTATGAAGCGCATCATGACGCCCCAGGTCTTGAGGTTCGCGTCGGAATCGTAGTTCGAGATCTCCTGCATGTACAGGAACGGCACGTTGTAGACGAGAACGGCGGGATAAAGCAGCGCCAGCCCAAGGACGATGAGGCCTATCTTAAGCCATTTATTCATATTCCTCCTCGGGCATTTCCCTGCCGGCCGTGTAATAAAGCTCTATGGCCCGCCAGTCGTAACGCATCGTTTCCTTCTGAGCAGGAGTAAGGTCGAGGGACAGTATCCTGTCCAGCATTTCGGCAGCCTTCTCCTTGTTGGCCGACATGCAGTAGAGGAAACCGCGGTCAAGGTAGTTGTCCAGAAGTTTCGGTTCGGCCTTGATGCCTTCCTCGTAATACTGCGCGGCTTTCACGCTGTCGCGGTAAGCCTGGTAAATATTGCCAAGCCCGTTGCAGTAGCGGGCGTGCGTGATCTCGTTCGTCAGCTTGTCATATTCCGCTATCACCTTGCTGATCTCGGGGCGCTGCCTCCTGGCGCGGAAAAGGCGGACTATGGCGAAACGCCAGTCCCTGGCGGTGTCGCTTCCCTTATGATAGGGCAGACGGCGCAGCAAAGCTATGCACTGGTCGTAGCGGCTGTTGCGGTACAGAAGGTAAACGTACTCCAAAAGCGCCGCGTTGTCGTCCCTGCCAAGGCCTTCGTAGATGTTGTAAGCCTCTTTCAGCCTCTGCATGCAGACCAAGAGCTGGGCGGCCTGGCGGAGATAATAGGAGGAGTTGGCGCGGTTCAATATGCCGCGCTTCCTAAGGTTCGAGAGCGCCGTGTCGCGCATGTCGTCCTCGCTGACCTTCAGAACGTAGTAATGAAGGTGCATGAAGCGGGAGTCCTGGTTCTCGGCGTTCAGGGCGAACTGCCTGTCCGCGATACCGGGATCTTCCGCGAGGATGTCGGCGTAAAGGTCCTTGGCCTCTTCCGGAAGATCGAAGCGCATCAAGGCCAAGCCTTTTTCCAAACGCCAGTAATTGCGTTCCTCAACGGTCTGCGCGTCCTCTATGAGCTTGTCGTAGCTGGCGATCGCCTCAAATATGGCGCCGCTCTTTTCCGCGGCTTTGAAGAGCAGCGTCATGCCCTGCGCTTTGGCTTCCTTGGAAAACTCCTTGCCGAAAAGACGCTTGGCCCAGGAAGCGGCGTTCGCCGTCTGGTCGTAGCGGATGAGAAGCAAGGCGATGCTGATGTAAGTCTGCTCCCTGATGGCATTGGCGAATTCGCTCTTTATAAGGCCCTTCTCCTCGTTGTCGGCCAGCGATTTTAGTATCGCGTAATAGCGGGAGATCACGGCTTCGCTGTCACGGGTGAAGGCTTCCATGCCGGTCTTTTCCACCCAGACGCGGTAGAAGGGGATGCCCTTCGAGCGTTTGGCATAAAGCTTCATAGCCCTGTCGTAATGGGCCGCTATCTCGCGCAGGCGCGTCGGGTCGCAGGCTCTCAAATATTCCGCCATCATAGCTTCCCATTCCGGCGAATCGCCCTCTATCTCCTCCGCTTCGACGGCGATCAGCTTCACATCCTCGAAGCGTTTTTCCCGGATGGCCTTGCGCAGGAAGTAATATGTCCTCGCCCAAATGGCGGAAAGGTCTTGGGAAACGGGGGTCTTCAGCGAACGTTCCAGAAGGAGGGCGCGGCGGAAATCTTCGTAAGACGCCTGGCGCGTCACGACAGCCTGCGGGCCTTTGATCAAAAGCCTGGCGTAAGCTTCGGCAACGAAAGCGTTGGATGAGGCCGCGCCCTGCCAAGCCTTCATGAGCTTTTCCCACTTGAGATAGCTGGCCTCGTCGGAGTCGAAAGGCAGCGGCAGTTCCAGACTGCCCTTTATGAGATTGGAGGCAAGGTAAGCGTTGGTCGGGGATTCCGCCAGGGCCGCCTTGTTGGTCACAACGATCCCGTCCTCCTCTTTTATTTCGATCTTTCCGATCTCCTCAACGAAGACGGGTGAAGGCCAGTCAGACGGCGTTTCGAATTTGGTCCCGGCCGGGAAGCGCAGGATCAGCGGCGCGTCGCTGTAGAGCCCGCTGTTCGTGTCAAAGGCCTCGGAAAAAGCCTGCCCGCCGAAATCGAGCTTAACTTCCGAATCGCCCTTTGCTCCGCCTTTTTCGCAGGCGGCGAGCAAAAGCAAGGCGGAAATGGCCAAAAGTCTAAGCATCGACGGCCTCCTCAGGCGGCTCTTCCGCCTTGGATCCGAAAGCCAGCTTTATGACCAGGTAAGGAATAGACAGCACGCTCAGAACGTAAAACGGCGCCGAGATGGGCGCGTAACGCTGCTGGAAGACAAAGAGGATCGCAAAGCAGCAGATGGACAAAATTCCGCAGGCGTCCTGGGAATGCAGCTTTTTCATCCTGTACAGCGCGAAAGCGAAAGCCGCGCAGACAAAAGGCGCTATAGGCGCCCATTTGACCAGAAGCCCGGCGTCCTCGGCAAAAGCCTGGTAAGCCGCCAGGCCGTTGGAAACGAAAAAGCGCATCTGTATACCGTAGATCTTCAGAACAAAGGGCGCGAAAGCCATGATGGCCAGGGCGTAAACGCCGAGCGCGAGGCCCAATTGCGAGATCCTGGTATGGAAAAACGTTCTCTCGGGCTGCTGGTTGAAGATCCTGTCAAGCAGCCTCTGCAAATACTTCACGAACTTTTCCTTCAACTCCTGGTGGTTGGGCATGAGGATGTAGACCGTTCCCATTACCAAGACCAAACCGAGCGAACGCAATATGATCATGAAAAAAGTCCGCATGTGCATGTCGCGCTGGATCGCGAAAGAATAGACCATGAGCGAAACGACCGCGAGCGATATGCCGACCGCTATGTTGATGCCGAGAAAGACGTAGACGTCCTTGACGTGGCTCTCGCCCCTGACCAGGACCCTCGGCCTGATGTCCGATGACAGAAAATAGGGGGACCTGTGATGTCTGGGAACGATCGCGTACCTTATGAGCAGCGCCGCCAGCTGCGCCCCGAACCACCATTGCAGCAAAACCGTTTCCGTAAAGAAGCAGTTGAAGAGCATCATGATGGAGGAAAGGAAGTAGAGCGCCCAGGTAAGGTACGTGTTGAATTTGAGCGCGGAGAGCAGCCTGTCCCAGTTGAAGAGGACCAAGGCGGCCGTGAAAGCGCAGTTCGCCCAGTTCTGCAAAGGCATGCAGGCCAGAAGGAGAGAAGCCAGAAGGCCAACGTAGGCGTTTATGCAGGCGGAGCCGACCCTGAAGACCATGATGCAGGCCAGCGCCGCGCCGATCGCGTAGACAAAGTAAAGGCTCCTCGTGTCGGCAAGCGCGTCGTCGTGGTGCATCGCGTAGAAGGTCATCTGCTCAAGCCAGGAGGCGGAGTGCCTAAGGCAGCATTTGGTGACGGACAAGAAATCCTGCTCGGCGGCGTAGGGGATGGAAAGGCCGCTGTTGATGAGCATGTTCGGCGTCACCGGCTGGAAACGCCCGGAATAGCAGCGCCAGAAAGCGAAAACCGCGAAAACCAGCGACAGCCCGGTCAGAAGATAAGTTCTCCAGCCTACTGAGCGCATCTGATCTCCAGTTTTTGCAAGCCAAGGTTGCGGTCCAGCCCTTTGCCTTCATCCTTGTCGTTGGTGAAGCGGAGCGTGAAGAGCGCGGGCGTCTGCTTGACGTTGAACTCCATTTGGTAAGGCTGGTAGCGGCGGTCTTCCGAAATGATCTTCAAACTGTCCGTTTCGTCGTCGAGCCAGATCTCCGCTTTGCAGGAGGGATCAAAGTTCATCTCTTTGGCCTTTTCATGATCGGCGCCCTCGTCCCTGGCGTAGAGCGTCATCACGTACTTGCCTTCCGGAAGCCAGAGGTAGCCCGAGACGCTGCGGCCGTTCAGCATGACGAGCGCGTCTTCGGTCCTCTCCGCCTGGGCGTCCCCCATAGGGACAAGCCAGTATTTGCAGGGCAGAACGTAAGCCTTCTGGTCGTCCTGCTTGAACTGCCCGGCCAGAAAAGCGGCGTTGGGATGATCGGGATAGTTGAAGGTGAAGGTCTGAAGGTAATTGCGGGAAAGCACCTGGTTGCCGGACATCGCATGGATCTTCGACAAAAGGTAGAGCAGATAGTTTTCCTTCTGGGCCTCGCGCATGACGATCGCGAGATTCTGCGTCACGGACCCTGTCGCGAAACGGTAGTTCTTGTCCAGAGAATCGGTGTAAAAAGCCGCGAGGAAAAGCTGGGTATTTCCGACGCAGGAAGCGATCATCGCCTCCGTTTCGAGATTGCGGCGGCTCTTCAGTTCGTCAGAGGCCCCCTGCCCCAGCTTCGCCCAATTGCGTTCGCCGGCGTAGTAGCCGAGCTTGTAGATCTTGGCGGCTTCCTCGTCGGAAATGGAAAAGGCCCGCATAAGCTTGTCGTAGGCGTCCCGTTCTTTTTCCTCCACTTTCATACGGTTCATGTCGCGGTTCAAAAAGCGGGTGTTCTTAACGGCCACGCCGACCCTGGCGCCGCCGAAGACAACGGCGTACGCGGCGAGAACGACGAATGAGACGGCGACAGCTTCGTACCCAAGACTAAACCGCCTGTCCTTGCCTTCACTGGAAGAGTGTTCTCCCGGGGCGCAGAAACGCGCCAGAGTGAAGAAAAGCACCACGGCTCCCAGGGGCTTAACGCAGGTCAGGGCCACGTAAAGCAAGGCGTTCCCGTTCCTCAGCATGCCGATCGTCTCAGAAGCGGCAAGGAAAAGCAACCCCACCAGGATCACGAAGTAAGCCAGCCACTCGCCCAGAGGTATCTCTTTGGCGAAATTTTTGAAAGTCTGACGGTTGAAAAGCAGTTTGACAGCGATCGACAGAAAACACAAAAAAGCGAAAAAGAGGGTAAGCACCGCGTAAAAATACCGAATAGGCGCTATATCCTTCGAAAGGTCCAGCCCGCCGGCGGTCAGAGGATCGCAGGCGTAGAAAAGAAAGATAACGCAAACGCCGAAGGCCGCCCTGCGCCAGAGGGCCTTGGAGAAGTCCTTGCGGTAATAGAGAAGCAGTGAAAGGATGAAAACGCCGAGGACAGCCAGTCGCACATATTCCTGTATCGTCAGGAAATAGACGCAGGGCAGTGACATCAGGAAGATCGCGAGTATGCTGGCCAGGCAGATCGTGCGGCTCTTGTTGCTCATAAGGCCTCCTTAGCTTTTCTTTTCGTTTTCCTTGTTGTCTTTGCCTTCCGTCTTGGCTGATTCGCGCTCTTTCAGCATCTTTTCGTAAGCCTCAAGAGCTTTGCGCCTGTTGTCGGCCGGGTTGGCGGAAGCGGTTTTGACATCTTTTCCTTTCTTCTTTTCGGGCTCGCTTCTGTAAGCGCTCTGATAGGCGCTCTTGTAAGCGCTTCTGTAAGCGCTTCTGTAGGAGCTGCGATAAGCGCGGTAGGAGCGGTAGTAGGAGTAGGTGTATCCGTAGCGGTAATAGCCGCCGCGGCTGATGTCGACGTTGTTCAATATGATGCCCAGGACGTTGATGTTGATCTTCTTCAGGGACAGCACGCAGTTCTTGACCTGGTCCCTCGGCGTTCTGTCGCCGTTGGCGACCAAAAGCGCCGCGTCGGTGTGCTGCGCGATGATGGCGCTGTCTGTAACGACCATGTAAGGCGGAGCGTCGATTATCACTCTGTCATAATGCTCGCCGGCCCACTTGATCAGTTCGCCCAGCCTCGGGGAGTTCAGAAGTTCGACCGGCACGGGCGGAGTGTGGCCGGCGTTGATGATATCAAGGTTGGCCATGGTCGTCTTGCTGACAAGGTCGCCGATCTCCTTCATGCCGACCAGATAGGCGGAAAGACCGCCTTCGTTCTCGATGCCGAAGATCTTGTGCACGCGCGGACGGCGCATATCGGCGTCGATCAAAAGGACCTTGTCGCCGGCGGCCGCCATGACCTGGGCGACGTTGGACGCGGTGGTCGTCTTACCTTCGCTCATGGCCGAGCTGGTGATGACCATGGTCTTGATCGGCTTGGAGCTCGAGAAGAGGATGTTCGTCCTGATGGACTGGTAGCTTTCGGTGATGATGCTCTTGGGATAGAATTCCACGATGCGCTCGAGCTCCTGAACGTTGTTGCTCTTAAGCATCTTGGGAACGGTGCCCATGACGGGCAGATGGATGAAGCGCTCGACGTCGTCCGGCGTCTTAAGCGTATCGTCCCAGTATTCGAGGAAGAAGGTAAGGCCGAGGCCCAGCAGCAGGCCGATGACAAGGCCCATGATGAGGTTGTTGACCGCGTTCGGCTTGATGGGCGTCGTAGGTGTCTCGGCGTAGTCCACGATCCTAACGTTGTAGTTTTTCATGTTGCTGCCGAGGGCGAATTTCGAGACCAGGGAGAGCAGATCGCTGTACTGGCTGCGGATAGACTCGACCTGCATCTCGCGGACCTTGACGTTCTTCAGGATCTCATCCAGGGAAACGATGGCGGCTCTCTTGGTCGCGATGTCGCGGTTGATCTTGCCGTTGGCTTCCTTCAGGGTGTATTTTTCGGTTTCCGTGATCTCCTTGTCTTCCAGGCGCTCCATGTTGCTCTGCAGTTCGTGCTGCAGCTGGGCTATCTCGGCGTTGAGAAGCTCGATGTGGCCGGAAACGTTCTGGTAGTTGTTGGTGCTCTTGTATTCGAGCAGGGACTGTTCCTCGGCGATAAGGTCGGCCTTCTTGGCGTTGGCCTTGTCGTTCATCTGCTCGTAATAGAGACCCATGACCTTCATGCGGCTCTGGATGTTGAAACGGATGTAGGTCTCAGCCAGCGTGTTCGCGTAAATGGCCGCGCGCTTCCTGTCCTCGTCCTCCACGTAAAGCCAGACCAGGTCGGTTCGCATCTCGGATTTGAGGGAGATCTTCTTGGAGAAGGCCGTGATCAGCTGCGCGTCCGTCGCCCTGCGGTTGGGAAGGGAGAAGGCCGCCAGCGTGTTCGTCTTCAAGGTCTCCAGGGTGTTTTTGATAAGGTTGCGGCTGTAGAACATCTGGATCTGAGTCTGCCTCAAGGCGTAGGCGCGCTGGTCGCTGACCCTGTTGTTGTCTATGATGGCGTTGTCCTGAGGCTCGATGCACAAAAGGACCTTGCCCTGATAGATCTTGTGCATGTTGAGCGTGATCGCGACGGCCAAACCGGTCGTGATGACCGTGATGATGAAGATCAGAGGCGCGTATTTGGTAAGAACTTCAAAATAATAGCGGATGTCCCGCTCTTCCGTTTTGGCTTCCCAATTTTGCTGTTCGTTCATAGTGGATCTGGTCTAGATGAGGTTTATGGTTTAAGAAATTATTTTTCCGTGAAAGGATCGAAATCGTCGTGCTCGCTTTCGGGCTCATAGCCCAGGATCTTGCACGGCGTTTTCCAGGTAAGCTCGTAAAGGAGGCTGTTTCCGAATTTCTTGGCGACGTATTTGCAGCCAAGAAGGTACTGCTCGTAATAATCGGGGCGGTGCGCGTCAGACGCGAGCGCGTCGGCGAATCCGCTCTGCACTATCTTTTCCGCGGTGTCCATGGCGGTCATGCCGTAATGGCCCATGAAGCTCGTGGCGTTCGGCATGATGAGAGCGCCCCTCGATTGCATTTCCCCGGCCACTTCCGGGTGTCTCTGGACAAAGTAAAAGCGCTCGGGGTGCACGATGACCGGGCGGAAGCCGGAAAGCGAAAGCTGGAAGACGGCCGCCAGGGCGGACTGGCTGTTGACGTCCGCGGTGAATTCGATGAGCGCGTATTTGTTTCCCTTGCCCGTAAGAGAGATCCTGCAATCCCTGAAAAGACTCTCCACCTCGGGATAGAATTCCGTCTCAAAGGAGCAGGAGAGGGAGAGGGGCAGAAGATTCTTGTCGCGCATTTCTTTCGTCCTGGCGAAAGCTTTGCCTATCGCCTCGACTTCCGGGCTCAGGCTGTTCCTGTGGTGCGCCGTGGCGTTGATGTGCACGACATAGGCTTTCAAGGCCGCCTCCATCATTTCCAGCGTCATAGCCTCATCCTTGCTGCCGTCGTCGACGTCAGGCAGGATGTGGGCGTGAAGGTCGACTTTCGGGAAGAGTTCCTCTTCCTTCGTTCCTTCCTTCTTCTTATGCCAGAAATTGAAAAGCGCCATTATTTTCAGATCTTGACTTGGTCAAGCTTTCCAAGCGCGTAGAGAAGGGCGGCCTTCTCGACGTGGCGGCGGTTCTCCGCCTCCTGGAAAACGCGGGAATTCTTGCTCTCTATGACGGAGTCGGTGATCTCCTCGCCGCGGTGCGCGGGCAGGCAATGCAGAACGATCGCTTCCGGAGAGGCGAGCTTCAAGCATTCGTCGTCAAGGCAGAAGCCTTCGAAAGCTTTCATCTTGGTGGCTTTCTCGTCTTCCTGGCCCATGCTCACCCAAACGTCCGTGTAAAGGACGTCGGCGCCCTTGGCCGCCGCTTTGGGATCGTTCGTGATGCATATCTTCGCGCCGGTCGTCGCCGCGATCGTCTTGGCTTCCTCAATAATTTCCTTGGGCGGCTCGAAGCCCTTGGGGCTGCCGACCGTCATGTTGGCGCCGGTCATGGCCGCGCCGAGCATCAAAGAGATGCAGACGTTGTTGCCGTCGCCCAAATAGGTGATGTTTATGCCCTCGGTCCTGCCGAAGCATTCCTGGATGGTAAGAAGATCGGCGAAAGCCTGGCAGGGATGCTCCTCGTCGCACAGCGCGTTGACGACGGGGATTGAGGCGTAGCGGGCGAACTCATCCAAAGTTCCGTGGGAGAAGACGCGCATGGCGGCGATCGTCACGTTCCTGGAAAGGTAGCGGGCGATGTCTTTCACCGCTTCCCTGACGCCCATCTTTATTTCGTCCGGGCGCAGCACGAGCGCGCGGCCGCCCATTTCCTCGGCGGCCAGCTGAAAGCTCACGCGGGTCCTTAAGCTCGGTTTTTCGAATATCAAAGCGAGCGTCTCGCCCTTCATCAGGTCGTTTTCGGGTTCTTTCTTCAGAGCGGCGGAGACTTTCAATATCTTTTCCAGCGTCTCCTTGCTGAGATCTGTCATCCTTAGCAAATTCTTGTGATCTGCCATAATTAATTCTCCCAACGTTATATTTTGTTCTTTTAGGTAATTTAAGATTATACCAAAAACGGGTTTGAAAACATAGGGACGAAATCCCCAACGCAAAACAGCCTTTTTGCTAAAATAATTACAGATATCTTTAAAGGAGAAATTGCATGTCAAGAATCATTCTGCCACTAGCCGCAGCGCTGGTCATTTCGTTTGGACTGGCCGCCTGCGACAAAGAGAAGAAAGCCGACAAACCCGTCGGCGTCAACATTAAAAGCGAACCTTTGTTCGAAACTGAAAACATAAGCGCGATCACCAAACCCTCGAAATACGCTGAAACTGACGCTCTTTTAAAGAAGGTGGAAGGCGAGACCAACGTCGTGATCCTTTCGCAGCTTGCGACTCTTTTAAGCAGAACAACCAGCCGTGGCCCCTCTGTCAGAGCGGCCTTCAGGAAACTGCTCCAACACGAAAGTCCTGAACTTAGGGAGCAGACGCTCTACGCCATCCAGGACTACGCCGGCGTAAACTTCATGATGGACGACATGATCCCCCTTCTCAAAGACGAGAACGAGGACGTCAGGGACGCCGCCATTGAAACGATCTCTGACTACTGCAAAGGCCGCAGAAAATACCAAGTCTTGGTCGACAGCCTTGACAATCCCTATTCCAACGTGGTGGAAATGGCCGTCTTCAACCTCGGTTTCTACACGGACGTGGATTTCCAGACGCCGGAAGAATGGAAGAAATGGTGGGCTGAGAACAAAGACACTTTTGTGCCGACCGACTAGTTGTTCCTTTTGTCGGCCAACTGCCCGCAGGCTCCGCCGACCGTGCCGCCCAAACTGCGCCTTACAGTGACGTTCATATCGCGCTCCTTCAGATAATTCACGAAGCGCTCCAAACTTTCCTTCGCGCTGGGCTGGAATTCTCCGCCCGGCACGTCGTTTAAGGGAATGAGGTTCACTTTGCAGTCGAAGCCGGACAAAAGGACGCACAATTCTTTGGCTTCCTTTATGCTGTCGTTGACGCCTTTGATCATGGCGTATTCGAAAGTGACCAGCCTTTTCGTGGCGGCGAAATATTTTTTCAAGGCCGGGATAAGCTCTCTAATTTCCGAGGGCGCCCTGGGAATGAGCTTTTTGCGCAGTTCTTCTCTGGGAGCGTGCAAAGAGACCGCCAGGTTCATCTGCGGGAAATCGGCGGCGAATCTTTCTATCCCTTCCAGCACGCCGACGGTTGAGACCGTCACCCTGCGGGACCCGATGCCGAAGCCTTCCTTGCAGATGAAGAGGAATTTTTTCAGCGCTTCGTAATTGTAAAAGGGCTCTCCCATGCCCATGATGACAAGATTCAGGCTTTCGGCGCCGGAAGCGGGAAGCGAGCAGCGCAGACTGTCCGACATCTCGCCGGCCGTCAGGTTTCTCTTAAGTCCGTGGCGTCCGCTGAAGCAGAAGCGGCAGCCCACCGGGCAGCCGACCTGAGTGGAGAGGCAAACGGTAGTGTGGCCTTCCATAGGCATCGTCACGGTCTCCGTCACAAGGCCGTCGCGCAAAAGCAGAGTCTGTTTTTTAGAGCCGTCCGGAGCGGGCTTCGCCTCTTCCAAAGACAAGCTTAGGAAAGCGAAATTTTGCTCAAGCTTTTCCCTCAGCGCCTTGGGAAAATTCCCCAGCTCCTGAAAACTCGCGACTTCCGGGCGCTTGAAATACCAATCCAATAACTGGCGGAAGCGGTAGGGTCTTTCGCCCGCTTCGGCAAACCAGACTTCGAGAGGCTTGAAAAGCTCTTCCGAAACAGAAGGGAGAAAGGCTTCTTCCATTACTGCAGAGTCATCACCCTATATTTGTTGGTGCACGGCTCGAAGGCGTGGGGCGCGTTGACTTTTTCGGGCTTGCTGAACGTGCCCTGGCATTTTTCGCCGGAAGAGGCTTCCCAATAGCCAACGGCCGGCAGGAACAGCTCGTCGTAGGCCAGTTTCCCGTCCGCCGTTTCCAAAATGACCAGGCTTCCGCTCTCGTAGGCCTTGTTGATGCGTCCAACTTCGGGGCAGAATCCGCCTATGGAATTCGAGAGCACCTTCCAGGCCAGGGGCGGAATGCTTGGCGCTATAACGTAGGGAAGGCGCGCGGCGGGGCACTTGTAGACGATGCCGGCGTCCTCTAAGAAAAGCAGCCAGACGTCGTTGTTGCCGAGCGCGGAGAAGAAGGTGTAGCCCATGTATTTCAATCTCCAGCGGATCGCGCGATCGGGCTGCCAGAGCGCCATGGCCGCGATCTTCTGCTTCCCCTGGTCGAGCGTTTCTATTTCAAGATCGACGCTGTAGCGGAAGACGCTTCCGGCGTTTTGGTTTTTGTTTTCCTTGATCTCTTTAACCGCGTTTTCTTTCCGATCGGGCCCGAAGGCCGGCTGATCGTCGGGCTCGGGGGTAATCGTCGCGCAGGAAGCGAGCAGGAATAAAGAAGCCAGAAGGAAAAGCAGCTTACCTTTCATACTCCGCCTCCTCTTCCTTCGTCAGGGCGAAATGACGCTTGTTGTAAAGGCCCAGGAGCGCGAAGACGACCGCCATGAAAACGTGCCGCCTCATTATCGGCATAATAAGCGGCGCCTGGCCTGTCCGCCAGATCATGAGCGCGAGGAAAACCAGCAGCACGAAGCAGAGGATCGTGTACTGGCGCTTGCGGGAAACGATATTGGGTGACTTCTTGACAGAAGAGGCCAGAAGCCCTGTGAAATAGACTCCCAGAACGAGAAGGATGTCGAGCGCGAAAGGCGCGGCCTGGCGCGTCGTCTCGATCCGCTCGACTTTCACAGGGTCGCTTTTGGCCGTGTAGAGCGCCGCGGCGTAAAGAAGATGCCCCGCGGCGAAAAAGAGCGCCATTACGAGCGCCAAGCGCGCAAAATGAGTAGGCCTCATCTAATTACTTTTTCCAGAGGCCGTGGAGGTTGCAATAAGCAAGCGCCATAACGACTTCGTCGCCGGGCAGGAGAGGGAATTCCGCTTTCGGTTCGTCGCTGGGCGTCAGGGCCTTCCTTTGGTTGCCGTTCTTGGTCTGGATGGCGATCCATTCGATGTAGTGGGCTTCCGTCATGGGATGGGCCGTGGAGCCGACTCTTACGACCGCCTTGCCGCCTTCAAGGGAAACTTCCGGAACATGCTTTTCGACCGCGGCGTCGGTCGTGTTGGGAACAAGCTCTTCCATTTTCTCACCGCAGCAGACGACGGGAACGCCGCTCGCCTTGGCGAAAGCTATGATGTTGCCGCAATGTTTGCACTGATAGAATTTCAGTTCTGTCATAGGTAAACTCCTTTTTGGCGTTAAATTTTTCAGCTTATTATGGAACAGTTCGCCTCGCCCTTCAGGACTTTGGCGATGTTGCCGGATTCTTTCATGTTGAAGACCATGATCTTTATGCCGTTCTGGCGGCACATGGTGATGGCCGTCAGATCCATGACGCCCAAGCCTTTCTCCAGGACCTCGTCGTAGGTGAGCTCGGGAAGCCTCTTGGCGTTAGGATCCTTCACGGGATCGGCGGTGTAGACGCCGTCCACCTTCGTGCCTTTCATAACGACTTCCGCGCCCACTTCGGCCGCTCTCAGGGCCGCCGTGGTGTCGGTGGAGAAGAAGGGGTGCCCGGTCCCGCCGGCAAAGATCACGACCTTGCCCTTGGCAAGCCACCTTTTGGCTTTCAAGGGCTGCACGAGGCTGGCCAGGCGCGGCATCTCGACCGCGGACATCACTTCCGCCGCGACGCCTTCCGCCTCGAGAAAATCCTTAAGCGCAAGGGCGTTCATGACGGTCCCTAACATTCCGATGTAGTCGGCGGAAACGCGGTTCATGGAGTGCCCCTTTTCGGAGAGGCCGCGGAAAAAGTTCCCGCCGCCGACCACGATGGCGATCTCGGTCTTCGTCTCGGTCGCTTCTTTGATCTCTTTGGCCACCCGGCTCAAAGCTTCCGGGTCAAGGCCCGTTCCGGAAGCGCCGCCCAGAACTTCTCCGCTGAGTTTCAGCAGCACGCGTTTGAATTGCATAGGATCCTTATAGTTTCGGCTAAAAAAAAGAGCGCCTTGCGGGGCGCTCTTTTTAAGTTTTACAGCTCTTCGCCGACCTGATAACGGACGAAGCGGCGGACGACCATGTTCTCGCCCAGCTTCGCGATAACGCCCTTGATGAGGTCGTTGATCTTTATCTTGTCGTCTTTCACGAACGGCTGGTCAACGAGGCAGATCTCGGAATAGAACTTCTCGAGTTTGCCTTCGATGATCTTGTCCTGAATGTTCGCGGGCTTGTTGGCCACTTCCTCGCGGTAGAAGGATTTTTCCTTCTCGACCACTTCGGCGGGGACCTGTTCGCGGGAAACGTACTGCGGAGCCATGGAGGCGATCTGGATCGTCAGGTCCTTGACCATCTCCTGGAACAGTTCGTTCTTGGCGACGAAGTCGGATTCGCAGGCCACTTCGATGAGCACGCCAACTTTGTTGTTGGAGTGGATGTAGCTGGCGACGATGCCTTCGTTGGTGGCGCGGGTCGCTTTCTTGACGGCTTTCGCCACGCCGCGTTTTCTCAAGATCTCTTTGGCTTTTTCGATGTCGCCCTCGGCTTCCACCAGGGCTTTCTTGCATTCCATCATGCCGGCTTGGGTAAGCTCGCGCAGTTGGTTGACCAGTTTGGCGGTAATTTCGGCCATAATATATTCCTGTATTGTTGTTCGTTAATTTATGTTATTCCTTGGGAGCTTCCTGGGGAGCTTCGGGAGCGGCCTCTTTCGGGGCTTCCTTCTCAGCCTTGGGGGCGCGGCGCGGTCTTTCGGCGCGGGGCTTGGGCTGGGACTTTTCCTGCTCTTTTTCTAAGAGCTCGCGTTCCTTTCTCTGCTTCTCGACTTCCTCGAAATAGACTCTGCCTTCGTTGATCGCCTTGGCGATCGTGGTCGTGATCAGAGTGACGGAGCTGATGGTGTCGTCGTTGCCGGGGATGACGAAGTCGGCGTTGTCAGGGTTGCCGTTCGTGTCGCAAAGGGCGATGATGGGGATGCCGAGCTTCTTGGCTTCGGTGACCGCGATGCGCTCTTTGTTGACGTCGACGATGAAGATGGCCGCCGGGGCTTCCTGGAGGTCTCTCAAACCGCAGAGGTTCTTGTCGAACTTGGCGTATTCTCTCGTCATGACAGCCTGCTCTTTCTTGGGCAGCTTCTCGAAGAGGCCTTTCTTCTGGAGGTCTTCGATCTCGTTCATGCGGCGGACGGACTGACGGATGGTGCGGAGGTTGGTAAGAGTGCCGCCCAGCCAGCGTTCGCAGACGTAAGGCATCTCGCAGCTCTTGGCGAGATCGCTTACGATGGCTTTGCTCTGAAGCTTAGTGCAGACAAAGAGGATCTTGCCGCCCTTCTGGGCCACTAAGCGGGCGTACTGCGTCGCGTAGTCGAGATAACGCTGCGTCTTCTGCAGGTCGATGATGTGGATCCCTTTCCTTTCTTCGAAGATGAAGGGGATCATTTTGGGGTTGCGTTTGCGTTTCTGGTGACCGAAATGGACTCCGGCTTCCAGAAGTTCGGAAATTGAGATAACGGACATAAAGTTTCCTTTTGTTCGTCAGACTTCGCCGCGAATGAATCTTCGGGCTCAAGTCTTAACAGGTTAATTGTGTTTGGTTATTTTATTATGTCAAGCATCTCCCTGACCGCCTGGGCAAGCCCAGTAAATACGGCGCGGGATATGATGGAATGACCGATGTTTAGTTCTTCCAGGTAGGGGACGTGGTGCATAAGGTGGGCGTTGAAATAGTCGAGGCCGTGTCCGGCGTTGACTCTTAAGCCCAGCGAATGAGCTTTCTCGGCGGCGATGATCAGCCGATCAAGCTCGAAATTCTGCTCGCTTTCCCCTTTAGCGTTGGCAAAAGAGCCGGTGTGCAGCTCGATGAACTGCGCTCCGGATTTTGCCGCCGCTATGATCTGCTCTTCTTCCGGCGCGATAAAAAGACTCACGACCGTGCCGACGCTCTGCATCTTAACGACGCAGCTGCGCACCTGCGCAAGCTGTCCCGCCACATCCAGACCGCCTTCCGTTGTTACTTCCTGCCGTCTTTCGGGGACGAGGCAGCAGCACTGCGGTCTGACTTGCAACGCGACTTCCATGACGTCGGGCGCCACGGCCATCTCAAGATTCAGCTTCGTCTGCACCGTCTCCCTCAAGAGACGAACGTCGCGATCCTGGATATGGCGGCGATCTTCGCGCAAATGCACGGTGATCCCGGAAGCCCCCGCCTGCTCGGCAGCAGCCGCGGCATAGACGGGCTCGGGAGCGGCTCCCCCGCGCGCCTGGCGCAGGGTTGCTACGTGATCGATGTTAACGCCCAGTTTCAAAGCAGATCAATAATTTTTATGTTTTTAATTCACCATGGGGTCGTGGGGGAGGAAGAGCAGCTTGATCTCGTTTCCCTTGCTGAGCGGGAAAACGCTGAAAGCGTAATTCGCGCTCCTGGGGAGAGAGGGCTCTCTTTCGACTTCGACGGCCTGCCTTCTTTCCAGCCACTCCATAATGAGCGTGGTCAGCCGGTCAGCCGCTTCTTTTCTATCCGTGCCATTCGCCAAAAGGCCCAGTTCGGGGCAGAGGGCGGAAAAAGAGCCGTCCGACTCCCGGTTGAGCCGCATGGAAAAACTCATATCACAATTCATAGGAAGGATATGTTACCAAATACCCGGTCAATTTTCAAGCTTGGCCGAGACATCCGCCAGGACTTGTCTCAGGGCCTTGGGCACGCGGTGCGCCGTAGTGGACCTAACATTGCTGTCCTTGGAGGGTTTGGCGTCGTATTCGTCATAGGAGGCGCCCACGGTCGCGATCTCTTTCTTCCAGCCTTCGACGTCCACCGTCAGAAGGTCTTTCAGGTACTTCGGGTCGACGCGGAAATTGGGATTCGGGTCGTCGTTGTTAGCGAGGTCGATGTCCTTCGGGAAGGGCAGGTTGCCGATCGGTGTCTCGTTGGCTTTGACCTTGCCCTCGATCCGTTGGCAGATCCACTTCAGAACGCGGGAATTGTCGCCGAAGCCCGGCCACATGAACTTGCCGTCCGCGGTCTTGCGGAACCAGTTCACGAAGTAGATCCTCGGGAGTTTCGAGGCGTCGGCCGAGGTCCTTTCCATCTCCAGCCAGTGCTGGAAATAGTCGCAAACGTTGTAGCCGAAGAACGGCAGCATGGCCATGGGGTCGCGCCTGACTTGGCCGATCTGATCGGAGATGACCGCGGCGGTCACTTCGCTTCCGGCGGCGGAGCCAAGGAAGACGCCGTGCGTCCAGCTCTTGGCCTCGTTGACCAGAGGAATGGTGGAGGGTCTGCGGCCGCCGAAGAGCATGGCGTCGATGGGGACGCCCGTGGGCTTGCCGTTATAGAGTCCGTTGAAGCCGGCCTTGTCAAGTACCGGGCAGTTCTCGGCGGGAGCGGTGAAGCGGCTGTTCTTGTGCGCCGCCACGTAACCCATTTCCTTGATCTCTTTTTTGGTCATGCCGGGCTTGGGGCCCATGCGGTAAGGATCGTCCGCGCAGACGTAGCACTTGTTGCCTTTCCAGTCCACGCCTTCCTTAGGCGCCTTGATGCCCATGTCCTCCCACCAGATGTCGCCGTCCGGAGTCAGCACCACGTTGGTGAAGATCGTGCCCTTCTTGCAGGACTTGAGGGCGTTGGGGTTGGAGTCGTTGGAGGTGCCGGGAGCGACGCCGAAGAAGCCGTTCTCGGGATTGATGGCGTAAAGGCGGCCGTCAGCTCCGGGTTTGAGCCAGGCGATGTCGTCGCCGATGGTCTGCAGCTTCCAGCCGGGGAGCTTAGGCAGCATCATGGCAAGGTTCGTCTTGCCGCAGGCGGAGGGGAAGGCGGCCGTGACATGATACTGCTTCTTTTCGGGCGAAGTCAGCGTCAAAATGAGCATGTGCTCGGCCATCCAGCCCTGGTCCTTGGCAAGCTTACTTGCGATGCGCAAAGCGAAGCACTTCTTGCCCAAGAGCGCGTTGCCGCCGTAGCCGGAACCGAAAGACCAGATCTCGCCGTCCTCCGGGAACTGCGTGATGTATTTGTCCTCAATTCTCTTGGCGCAGGGCCAGGCGACGTCTTTCTGGCCTTTCTTCAAAGGCGCGCCAACGGAATGGATGCAGGGGACGAAGGAGCCGTCCTTGCCGAGGTGCTTTAAAACGTCGGAACCTGTCCTGGTCATGATGTTCATGTTGACCACCACGTAAGGAGAGTCCGTCAGCTCGATGCCGTACTGGGTGATGGGGTTGCCGATGGGGCCCATGGCGAAGGGAATAACGTACATCGTGCGGCCTTTCATGCAGCCGGTGTAAGCTTTGGTCATCTTCGCTTTCATTTCCACAGGATCCATCCAGTGGTTGGTCGGTCCGGCGTCGATCTCATTCTTGGAGCAGATGAAGGTGCGGCCTTCAACGCGCGCCACGTCGCTCTCGTGCGACCTAGCCAGATAGCAGTCGGGGCGCTTCTTGGGATCAAGCTTGATGAACTGTCCTTTTTTGACCATCATCTCGCAGATCGCGAGATGCTCTTCTTTCGTGCCCTTCACGACCACGATCTTCTCGGGCTTGCAAATTCTGTTCCATTTGTCCACCCACGCGAACACTTTTCCGTTCGCGAACTTCGGGGTTTTGACGGTTGCCATTATTTATTCTCCTGAAATTTTGATTTTGCGAAAGATTATACCAAAAGCGGTCAAAATAAAAATCGCGAGCGCCGGCTCCGGCACGGGATCCAAACGGATGCCGAAAAGCCCGGAATAATTGGTGTAGGCGTTTCCGTGCAGATCTTTGGCGATCAGTCTGATCCTGGCGCAGTCGCTCTTCACGCCCGAGGGGAAATTCTTCCAGTTGTAAGGAGACTTGAGCTCGAAAGCGTAGTCCTCGCTGATCTCGATCCAGGGGTCGCGGAAGTCGTTGGTGGAATAGGCCAGGTTGAAGGAGAGCCAGCCGTCGGCGGGCGGATCGTTGATCTCCCAGGTTATCTTTCCCGCGGAATCGTAACGCTCGCCCTCCAGGGGCTTGGTGACTTCCAGTTCCGGCGGATGTGAGTTGACAACTTTGGGCCAGGCTTCCACGCTGACAACATAATTGGTGTTGTCGTCAAAGGGCCTTGAGAGCGAATAATCGTAGGCTTTGCCGAAGGTGATGTACCATTTCCCAGTCAGGACCTGGCCGAAGCAATTGTCTTCCGTCAAGGTCCAGACTTTTTCGGTATCCCTTAAATACGTCCATTCCTCGTAAGCGTTGTTGGGGCCCGTTATCATGTAGTTGCGGCTGTTCATGGGCACGTACTTCTTCCTGATGCCGAATTCCACCGGTATGCCCGTCGTTACTTTGACGACCGCCTGAGTAGTTCCCGCCGGCAATTCAAAAGAGAAGGGGAAGAAGCCCGCGAGGTCCACGTCTTCCTGAGTGATCGTTTCCCCGACGCCGATGGGGTGCGCGGCCTTGGCGGGGTTCAGGTAAACGCAGAGCCAGTTCATCATCTGCCCTCTGTGCAGGCCGACCTTCTGCGGAAAATGTTTGAACCACCAGATCTTGTGCTTGTGGTTCACGCCGCCTCCCCACTCCGAGCAGTTCATGGAACGGGCCGGGCCGGAGAGATCGGGATAGTTGTACCAGTTGTCGGCGTAGCAATCCACGTAGTTCTTCATTCCCCAGAGATAGTCGTTGGTGGAGTTGGGGGCGTAGTGCACGGTGCCGACCTGAATATTGTTGGTGTCGATGGCGTAGTTCATGTTGAAGAGAACGAAGTCGTTCTTCTTCGAGTAATCCCGCCAGGGATGATAGTTGATGTAGCTGCAGTCCCAGCGGGTGTGCAGCATGGATTCCGCCGCGTGGCCGAAATTCTCCATCGGCGTATCGGTCCTCTCCATGCTGGGCGTGCACATCATGAAGACCTTTTCGGAATCCAGCGTACCCAGTCCGTTGGAATTGCAGTAATCGGCGCCCCAGCCGTTCAGTCTGCTCTCGTAGCAACCGCCGTCGGGATGGCTGTAAAGCCAGACCTGGTCGATGATCCCTTTGTTAATGTATTCCACGATCCAGGGGCATTCGTTGGTGTAGAAATACATGTAGTCGAAAGTGAAGCTGGTGTTCCAGGACGGCTTGATGCCTTTTTTGCGCGCGTCGTAATAGGACTGGGGAGTGAAGCGGTCGCCGCTGACGTAGCGCGGCCAGGTGTCCAAGACCACATTGGTCACGAAGGTGACTTTCACCATGCCGTGCGAGGCCTCGAACCACCAGTTGGCCTGGTCTTTGGCCATATTGTAGCCCGTGGGCCAGCTGAAGATGGCGTTCATCCTCCTTCCCCTCGCGATCTCGGCTACGTTTGTCATCCAGGGATTGTGCGTGACGACCGCCACCTTGAGGTCGAGATTGCCGACAGAAAAAGCTTCCAAAGCGGAAACGGCCAGCGTCAGAACGAAAATAACGTTCCAAAAAAATTTCATTTGTCCCCCGAAAAGAAAATTATTCTTCAACTTTGAAAATAAAAGTCGTCTCTGATCCGTTCAAGGCCCTGCGGTAGGTCTTGACGATGCGCTGCTTTGTCTTGTCGAACCAGACGTGGCGGCGGATAGCCACATGGGAATAGTCGTTGTAGCGCTTCCTGAACCTAAGCTGCGCCTCGGGCAGCAGAACAAAGTCGTAGCGGAACAGTTCGCCGTCCTGGAAAACGCCGGTGTAGTAGTTCGTGAGAGACCCCTGGATGGGAATTCCAAGAAGATCGTCCCAGGCGTATTCGTAAGGGCCCGCTATCCTTTTGTCGCTTATCTCTGAGCCGGGGAAGAAAACGCACATGACCGAATTGGAGCAAGTCGCCCTGTAAGCGTTCTCGCCTTCGTAATCAAGGCAGACATAATCTTTCGGCCCGAACGTTACGGTAACGTTTGCCTGCACCGAGGAGAGCAGTCCGGGAACGATCGAGTCGCTCTCCGCCTTCCAGACGCACTGCGTTTCCGATTCAAGATAGATCTTCTGCCAGACGGCGATGTCCATCGGCACGTTCACAGATCCCGCCGGTTCCGTCTGCTCGGCGACGATCTCTTTCGCGACCGGAGCGGCCGCTTTCGGCGGCACCAGCTCCTCTGTTTTCGCAACGGCATTCGTTCCGCTTTCCAAAGCCGCCTTCGGCGCGGCCGCGGTGCGGGCGCTGTCGACTATCGCCTTGGCGTCCTCCTCCTTCGTGGGATCAAGGATCACTTTGGAAGCGGAGGCGTTGGCGGCCTCCTCTTCCGCGAAAAGAAGAGAGGCGAAAACAAGAAGCGTTATGAACAGTGTTTTGCGCATCAGCGGTGCAAAGAAGGCATGGAGATAAGTTTCAAAAATTCGTGGCGCGTTCTGCCGTCGGTCTTGAAGGTCCCCTCCATGGCGGAAGTGGTAGTGAAGGAATCGCTTTTCTGCACGCCGCGCATGGCCATGCAGAGGTGGTTCGCCTCGCACACGACGCCCACGCCGTAGGGCTTCAGGTTTTCCATCAGGCATTTCGCTATCTGGGAAGTCAGCCTCTCCTGGATCTGCAGCCTTCTCGCGAACATCTCGACGATCCTCGGGATCTTGCTAAGCCCCACGATGCGGCCCTTGGGAAGATAAGCCACATGGATCTTGCCAAAGAAGGGGAGCATATGGTGCTCGCACATGGAATAGAAGCTGATGTCCCTTACAAGCACCATCTCATCGCAGGGGTCCTCGAAGATCGCGCCGTTCAGGATCGTCTCCGCGTCCATGCTGTAGCCGGACATCAAAAAACCTCTGGAATCATGGATCCTTTGCGGAGTCTTTATCAGGCCTTCCCTCGTCGGGTCGTCGCCCATTCTCGTGATAAGTTCGCGGTAAATGTCGAGGTCGTCGGCCGACCTAAGCATCTCTTTTATTTCTTCCCTAGAATATTCTTTCATACAAAGTGAAGCGTCACGCTGTTCTTTTCGCTTTCAGCCAAAGTTAATTCGTATAATTCCGCGCCGATCCCTTTCAGAGGCTCTTCCAGCCTCTCGGCGATCTTCCGAGCGATGTTCTCCATCGTCGGCAGAACGCCAGAAAGAAACGGCACGTCGGTATTCAAGTTCCTGTGGTCGACAAAAGCAATAACTTCCTTTTCAACCACCTCGCCCAAAGTCGAAACGTTCACCACCATGTCGCCCTCGCCCTCAGACCTGACCGTCACTTTGAGGACGTAATCATGCCCATGAAGCCTCGAGCACTTGCCGAACAGCTTCTCGTTCTCCTCCGCCGACCACTCCTCCCTATAGAGGCGGTGCGCCGCCGAAAAGCGAAAGAGTCTGCTCACAGTGATGTACTTTACCTTAAGCATGCTAATATGATAGCAAAAAGCTTAAGTCAGTTGTTGCTCGATAATTCTCTTTTTTATAAAACGTTAGAAAGCTTTTTCTGAAGCTGTTCGATTGTAGGAAGTCCTAATTCATAGGTCGCGATGCCCATAGGTCGATCAATGTCGGCAAGGGCATATTCGGCTACAACTTTATTTCGTGAACGGCAAAGCAAAAGACCAATAGTTTTTTTATCTTGCTTTGTCTTTATGTTTCTGTCTATCGCGGTCATATAAAAACTAAGTTGTCCTATGTCACGAGGGTTAAATTTACCTGCTTTAAGTTCTATAACAACATAGCGGTGCAGTAAAGTATGATAAAAAAGCAGATCAAGTTCAAAAGTGTCTCCTCCAACAATTATTGGCATACCTTTGCCAACATAGGAAAAACCTGTTCCAAGTTCTATTAGAAATTTAGCTATTTTGTCCACAAGCATTGAACGAAGTTTGTTTTCCTTTACTTGTTTGCTTGTTTCAAGAAAACCGAGGTCGTATTCTCCTTTAATAGCACTGATCGCCATATCAGAATCTTCTGGTGGTAGCTGATTTTGAAAATTGGTGACAGCTTTTCCATGATCGTCAAACGCTTTTTCTTTTATTTGGCGAATCATTGCATTCCTAGACCACCCGTTCTTAACAGCCAAACTTGCATAATTCAAACGTTCGCCGCGTGATTTCAGCTTTTCCATTAAGGCAATGTGATGGTACCATGGTAATTGTGCAAGCGGTGCTTGCATAATTTCATCGCGAGCCCAGGTTTGCGATAAAGACCGCATGTATTTTAGATTTCTAACGGACCAGCCGTTCATGTTGGGGAATTCATTGCTTAGTTCTTTTGAAAGCCTATTGACTATTTTCGCGCCCCACCCTTCCTGTTCTTGTTTTCTAAGTATTTCGTTCCCGATATCCCAATAGAGAAGAAGTTGTTCAGCATTTGCAGCCAAGAACGCTTTTAATCGCGCTTCTTTTACACGTCTCTTTATGGAATCAATCCATAAAACACTATTCCTTTCATTTAAAATTTTGTTGTCTTGGTGAAGAGTTTTGGTTTTCATTTTGTACACCTTTTCCCAATGTCGTTTCACCAAGTTTATAATTTGTTACAACATTTTCCAATCTTTTTGTAAAAATCTTACATTTCTTATAGTCAATGTAAGAAAAAACCTTCCCGGTGTTGACCGGGAAGGTTTTTTGTTGGCGATTCGCCTTAAGCGAAGGGCGGTTTACCAGAAGTAAACGTAGAGCGCGACGGTCAGCACGACCACGATGACGCCGAAAACGAGGGCGGCCGTGGAGGGCTTCATGTCAAGCTTGGTGCTGGACTCGAAGGAAATGGGCTCTTCCATCTTGAAGATGGCGCCAAGTATGAACATGATGACCAAGGTTATGATCAGGTTGTAGGAAGCGGCCCAGAGGTAGTGCATGGGCTGCACCACGCCTTCCTTGACCACGCAGCCACAGACTTCAGGAACGAAGGAGGCGCAGCCGGGCAGCAGGCTCCAGCCGTAGGTGGAGAGGAGGTAGTAGATGATCGGGGAGAGGAGCAGCGCCAAAGCGCCGATCCAGCGGGCGCCCCTGCGGTTCACGAGACCGAAGATAAAGACGGCCACGATGCCCGGGGAGACGTACAGCTGCATCTTCTGGATGTAGGCGAAGATGGACTGCGCGTTCAGGAAAGAGGCGACCACGATGCCGATGACCAGAAGGACGACGATGGTCAGACGACCGAACAGCACGATCTCTTTCTGGGAGGCAGAGGGGCGCATATAGCGCTGATAGATGTCCATCGTGAAGAGCGTGCTGGTCGCGTTCAAAACGGCCGCCAGCGAGGAAACGATGGCGCCCAAGAGAGCCGCCAGCACAAAGCCCATAAGGCCGACGCCCTGCGGGATGAGCCTGGTGATGAGGAGGCCCAGGGCTTCATCGGGTTTCGCCGCCAGATCTTTGGCGAAGAGGTTGAAGGCGATGATGCCGGGGATGACGATCACAAACGGAATGATCAGCTTCAGGAAAGCCGCCAGCACAATGCCTTTCTGACCTTCGGCCAGAGAGCCGGAGCCCAGAATGCGCTGGGTGATGTACTGGTTCAAGCCCCAATAGTAGAAGTTCGGGATCCAGATGCCGATTATGAGGATCGTCCAGGGCATGGCCGCATCAGTGGCTTCTCTGCCCATGTGAAGCTTGGCTTCGTTGAGTTCCCTGAAGCGCTCGATGGCGGAGGCGGAAACAGCCTTGGCTCCTTCCGCGGCGCCGGTCAGAGTCTCGGGAGCAGCGCTGCCCAGAGCCTTCATGGCGAAGTAGGCGATAACGGCGCCGCCCACGATAAGAGCGGAACCCTGCAGCAGGTCAGCCCAGGCGCAAGCCTTGAGGCCGCCCACCATTACGTAAACGCCTGCCAAGGATCCCATGATCAGACAGCATGACCAGAAGGGCAGGTTCCAGCCGAGGTGCTGGAAAAGCTGCTGCATGACCAAGCTGCCGGCGTAGGTGACACCGATGAGGGAGGCCACGACCAGAATGCCCATCATGGAGACGGTCATGAAGGCGCGGGCCCAGTGGTTGTAGCGGATCTCGAGGAATTCCGGGATGGTGGTGATGCCGGACCTAAGGAAATAGGGCAGCAGCGCGAAAGCCACGACGACCAGCGCGATGGCGGCGATCCATTCCCAGGAGGCGCAGGAAAGGCCTTCCGCGCCGGCGCCCTGGCCGGACATGCCGACGAACTGTTCGGCGGAGATGTTGGCGGCGATCAGAGAGAAGCCGATGAGCCACCAGGAGAGGCCGCGGCCGGCCAGGAAGTAATCGTCAGCGCTTTTGCCGGCTTCGCCGCCGCTTTTCCAAAGGCTGACGAACATCACGCACGCGATGAACGCGAAGAAGACGATAATGTCAACAATACCCATTTTTGCTCCTTACTTGGTGCCGAAGCGATATTCGGTCGTGGTCTTGTAGACCTGGCCGGGTTCAACGATGGTGGAGGGGAAGTTCGGCTGGTTGGGAGAATCAGGATAATGCTGAGTCTCGAGGGCCAGACCGCCTCTGAATTGATAAGCTTTGCCCTGTTTGCCGACCATCTTGTCGGTCAGGAAGTTGCCGCAGTAGAACTGAATGCCGGGTTCGGTCGTCCAGACTTCCATGTAGCGGCCGGATTTCTCGTCGTAGAGAGCCGCGGCCTGAGCCAGTTCGCCGTTCTTGGAAGGATTGGTGAGGACGAAGTTGTGGTCGTAGCCGTTGCCGTATTCAAGCTGCTTGTCTCCCTTGGTGTCGACTCTCTCGCCGATCTTGTGCGGCGTCGTGAAGTCGAACGGCGTGCCGGCGACCGGGGTGATCTCGCCGGTCGGGATGAGGCCGGCGTCGACCGGGGTCATCTTGTCGCAGCAGAGCGTCAGCTCATGATCGAGGATCGTGCCTTCCGCTTCGCCGTTGAAGTTGAAGTAAATGTGCTGGGTCAGGTTGATCGGGGTCTTCTTGTCGGGAACGGCCTCATACTCTATTCTCCAGACGTTTTCCGGAGTGAGCGTGTAGGTGACCTTCGCTTCGACTTTGCCGGGGAAGCCCTGGTCGCCGTCGGGGCTCGTGGTGGTGAAGACTACGCCGACGGTGTCGCCGTTCTGGAAGGGCTCGGCGTTCCAGATCTTGGTGTCCCAGCCGGCCGCGCCGCCGTGCAGGCAGCAGGGAATGCCGCCGGGCTCGTTGTTGGTCGGCAGACGGTAGGTGACGCCGTCAATGACGAAGAGACCGTTGGCGATGCGGTTGCCGTAGCGGCCGATGATGGAGCCGAAATAGGGATCCACAGTCTCGTAGCCGGCGACATCGTTGAAGCCCAGGGTGCAGTCCTTGGATTCGCCGTTCTTGTCGGGCAGATAGAGGCGGACAACTTTGCCGCCGTAGTTTATGACATCCATGACCACGCCGCCGGCGCCTTTCAAGGTGTACTGCATGACGGTCTGGCCGAGTTTATTCTTGGCAAAGAACTTGGTGGTTACGCTGGCTTTGGAATTGGGGGCCGGCTGGACCTCCTGCACTTCCTGGACTACCGGGGTCTCGGGAGCCTCGGCGGGAGCCGGAGCCTCGGTTTCCGGGGCGGTGGCGCAGCCGAAGGTAAAGAGCGCCAAGCCGCAGCAAAGGGCGCCATAGATGTTTTTCATGTTTTTCTCCATTGATAAGGTGTTAAAGCGTCCGAAACGAGGTCCGGACGCAGAATACGTTTTTTAGCGATTAAATTATAGTGAAAGCCAATTTTTTTTACAATTACTTGACCCCGAACCGGTATTCTGTAACGGTCCTGTAAGTTTCGCCCGGACGCACGATGGTCGAGGGGAACTGGGGCTTGTTGGGGGAGTCGGGATAGTGCTGGGTCTCCATGGCCAGGCCTCCGTTCTCGCTGTAGGGAACGCCGCTCTTGCCTTTGATGTGCGGGCCTAAGTAGTTGCCGCTGTAGATCTGGATGCCGGGCTCGGTCGTCCAGACTTCCAGATAGCGGCCGGAAGTCTCCTCATAGAGCTCCGCGGCCTTGACGGGCTCGCCGTTTTGGCTGGGAGCGGTCAGGACGAAGTTGTGGTCGTAGCCTTTGCCGAACTTGAGCTGCTCGTTTTCCTCCCTGATCCTTTCGCCGATCTTGTGCGGCGTCGTGAAGTCGAAGGGCGTGCCTTTTACAGAAGCGATCTCGCCGGTGGGGATGAGGCCGGCGTCCGTCGGCGTCATCTTGTCCGCGAAGAGCGTGAGGTCGTGGTCGAGGATCGTGCCTTCCGCTTCGCCGTGGAAGTTGAAGTAGACGTGCTGGGTCATGTTGATTGGCGTGGGCTTGTCGGTCGTGGCTTCGTACTCGATCCGCCAGACGTTGTCGGGCGTCAGGGTGTAGGTGACTTTCACTTTCACGGCCCCGGGGAAGCCTTCCTCGCCGTCCGCGCTCTCATAGGTGAAGATGATGCCGACCGTATCGCCTTCCTGGAAGGGGATGGGTTTCCAGACCTTGGCGTCCCAGCCCTTAATGCCGCCGTGCAGACAGCAGGGCAGTCCTCCCGGCTCGTTATTGGTCGGCAGTTTGTACTCCACGCCGTCCAGCGTGAATTTGCCGTAGGCGATGCGGTTGCCGTAGCGGCCGATCAAAGAGCCAAGGTAGGCGTCCACTTTCTCATAGCCCTCGACGTCGCCGAAACCAAGGATGCAGTCCTTAAAATTGCCCTTTCTATCGGGCAGAAAGAGGCGGGTGATCTTGCCGCCATAGTTGATGACGTCCATTTTGACGCCGCCGGCGCCCTGGAGGGTGTAAACGTTGACGTTCTCGCCGGAACTGGTCTTCGCCAAAAACTGCGAAGCGACGTAAGCTTTCGATTCTTCCATAATTTTTCCTTATGTCTATTGATTGTTATCGACTGTCTGTTCGATATTGGTCTGCGGTTCGTTTTCCTTCGGGGCCTTGCTCAGTTCGCTTGTCAAAAACATGAGCGCCACGCTCACCACGACAGTGATTATGATCCAAAGGCGCGCGCGTTTGGAAGCTTTAAGCGCGCTCATTTTGTCGCCCATCGCGATATAGCGGTTGCATTGGATGGCATAAAAGATGGCGACTAATCCCAGGGGCTGGCAGCAAATAATTGTGAAGATGATGGCGGCGGCCAGGCTGTTGGGAACGTAAATGTCCCTGCCGGGATTTTTGGGATCGACCGTTATGAGTCTTTGGCGGCGCTTTTCTTCCAGCTTCCTGTGATAAGCTCTGTCCTGCTCGGAAAAATACTGCTCGTTGGATTCCTCCTCGTCCTCCCTGTCATGGTAGGTCTCCCTGTCGGGATCGAAGGTAAGGACGCCGTCCTCGTCGTACAGATCGCGATCGTCCCGTTTCGGTTTGGGCGGGGCGGTCTGGTTCAGGTTGGCTTTTTTTCCGCAGCTCGGGCAGTAGGCGCTGTTGGGAGCCGCCTCTTTGCCGCAACGTACGCAACGCATATCGTCTTTCCTTAGAGTGTAAGCTTAACTCCCTAATTTTACAAAAAAGCCCCTTTTTGGTAAACAGACCGCGCCGCCCTCTTTATGCTAAAATTTAATAACTATGACTGCCTTATTTAAACTTCTGCACCTGCCGGTGCTTTTCTTTGTCCTCGCGCTTTCGGCTCTCGGCGCCGAAACGCTGCCCGTCTCTTTTTCGCTGCTTGGCGAGGAAGATGGTTCCTGCCGGATCAAAGCCAATGTGAAAGCTGGCGCCTACCTTTACGCCGGCTTCACCGTCAACGGCATCATTCCTTCCCTTCCTGAACCGGTAAAGAACGCGGAGGGCGAGGACGTTTACAAGAAGAGCCTCGAGTTCATCGTCGCGACGGGTACTCCGCTTTCCATAAATTTCCGCTGCTGCGACAAGGACATCTGCTATCCTCCGCAGACGATCACGTTGGGCGGCGCCAAAAAAGCTTCCGAAACCGATAAACCGGCTCCGAAGGGAAAGAGCTTCAAAGAAGTCCGGCGCGCCTACGGCTACATGTCGAGCGCGGACTTCAAAGCTTTCCTCTACGGCAAGGAGGAGGAAAAAGCCTCTTCCGGATTCGGGATCTGGGCGCTCGTGCTGCTCTTCTTCGGCGGCCTTCTGCTGAACCTTACGCCCTGCGTGCTGCCGGTCATCCCCATGACGCTGGCGGTCCTCGGCGCGAAATACGAAAAGGCCGGGCCACGGCGCGGCGCGCTTCTGGGCGCGACCTACGGGCTCGGCATGACGCTGACCTATGGAACGCTGGGCGCCATCGCGATCTTCATCGGCGGCAGCTTCGGCCAGTGGTACGACCTCTGGTACTTTAGGGCCGCCCTGGCTTTGCTATTCATCGTTTTGGGCCTGGCGATGCTCGACCTCTTCATCCTGGACTGGAGCCGCTTCATGGGCAGGCCGCAGAACGTATCGGGCAAGAAGGGCAGCGCCTTGCACGCTTTCTTCCTGGGCGTTCTGGCGGCGCTCTTGGCCGGCGCCTGCGTAGCTCCCGTCATCGTCTACGCCCTGGCGCAGGGCGCGGAGCTCTACAATAAGGGCAATTACCTTGGCTTGCTGCTGCCTTTCGTGCTGGGACTTGGCCTGGCTTCGCCCTGGCCTTTCCTTGGCGCCGGGCTCTCCTTCCTCCCGAAGCCGGGCGGCTGGATGGTCTGGGTGAAGCGAGCCATGGCCGTCGTGCTCATCGGGCTCGGCATTTACTACGCCATAGCGGTCCCGAGGCTCTTCCGCGCCGAGAACTACTCCTACTCCGAAACCGAGAAAGTTCCGGGCTATTATTACAACGACAGCATCAGCGCCGCGTTTGCAAAGAGCCGCGCGGAAAAGAAACCGCTTGTCGTCGACTGTTCCGCCAGCTGGTGCGCCTCCTGCAAAAAAATGGAGCGGAAAACTTTCCGCGATCCCGAGATCAGGAACATCCTGACCAGCGACTTCGTCTTCCTTAACTACCGCGTGGACGCTGACGCGGAAAGCGAGGAATTGAAAAAAGAACTTGATCTACTTCAACCCAAAGGCCTGCCGGCCGTCATAATTCTAGAGCTATGAAAATAATCAAACGCCTCCTTATCATCGCGCTCATCCTGATCGCGCTTCTGGTCGTTGCTCTTTTCGTCGCCACCTCTTCGCCTTTCATCACGAAGGTCCTTATTCCGGCCCTGCAGACTGAGGAATACACTTTCACCCTGGACGACATCGACCTCGGCTTCGGCGAAACGTCTTTCAACAATCTGAATTTCGTTTGGAAAAATCCCACCGGCGAAACGAACATGACGCTCTTCATCCAGAGCTTCAAGACCGGCTACGAGCTGGCCTCGTTGGGCGCCGATCAGAAGAGGATCAAATCGCTATCCATAGTCGGCCCCAGGCTGGCGATCTTCCCGACCTTCTTCGAAAAAAGGGAGAAAGGGCCCGAGGATGAGAAAAAGCAAAAGGAAGGTTTCGACCTCAAGAAAAAGATCGAGGAGCTGAAGCTGCCCGTCGATCTCGGCGCGCTCCACATTCCCGGCGCCTCTTTCTCCATCACGACCACCGAGGAAAAACTCTGGGGCAGCCTCAACCTGGAACTTTTGGAATTCGCCCCGGAAAAAGAAGCCGATCTGAAGATCACCGGCAACGCCCGCTACGTCAAGGGCGATGACGTCACGATAGAAAGGATGCCCTTTTCCTTGGACGCCGCCTTCAATTTCTCCGATTCCCTTATCCCTACCGGCGCCAAAGGTTCGCTGCTCATAACGAACCTGACCGGCAGAGCGGGCGAAATAGACCTCGCGAACTGGTACATGCTTGGCAATCTTCAGGCGGAATGCGAAAACGTCGGACAGGCTCTCCTTATCAAGAATCTCTCCATAGCCCTGAAGCAGGGCAAAAAGGACGTGGCCGGCCTTACCACCAAGGGACGCTATGACGTTAATTCCGGCAGCGCCGAGGCGGCCGCCGCTCTGCAGGTCATGCCCTCCGGGCTCTGGGAAAAACTTTTCGGCGACCGCGTGCCGCTGGCTCTGGGGCAGTTGGAGACCGCGCTCACTTCCAGCGCCAAGTGGGACAATTCCGCCAGCACGCTTTCCGGCACGAACCATCTTTTCCTGAGGAAAGTCTCTTACACCGCCCATCCGCAGCTTCCGGCCGTGGACTGCGAGCTCGTCTCCACCACGCGCTATGAGGCCGCCAAGAAGAAGATCTCCTTCGACCGCTTCGACCTTTCCGCCCGCCGCCCTGACGGCAGCGTCATGCTGCTCGTCAAGACGCTCTCTCCGCTCTCTCTGGAATTCGACAAGCTTTCCCGCGGCGAGCTCTGCTCGGCCAACATTGCCTACGAGCTCAGGGACGCCGAGCTCCAGTGGCTCGAGCCCTTTGTCAAGGAACAGGGTCTCAAGATCAACAAGGGCACGCTCTCTCTGGCCGGCAAGACCTTTTTCGATCCCGCCAAGAAAGACTTGACGGGCGTTTGGCAGCTTGCCCTTAACGACGCCGATCTTACCATGAAAGAAAAGCGCTACCGCAAGCTGAACGGCGAGGCGCTCGTGGAAGGTTCTTTCTCCGACAACGACCGCTTCGCCTTCACCATGAAGCGCTTCTCGGCTACCCTGAACAACAAGAACGTCGTTTCCGCCGGCATGAAAGGCGAAGGCTCCATCAGCCAGAAGAATTACTCGCTGCGCTGGGACATCGGCTCGCTCTCCTCGCTCGCCTGGGATCCCGAGAACGTTAAAGACCAGCTCTTCCTGCAGTGTGCCGGCGCCGCCAGCGCCACGCTTCCGAAGATCACGCTGAACCCGACCTCGCTCTCCGTGCAGAAAGGCTCCAATCAGAAACAGAGTCTCGATCTTAACGGCGAATTCTATATCGAGCCGACGGCCGGCAAACAGAAACTGTACGTCTCTTCCAACCATTTCGACATCCAGGCTCTGACCGCCTCCCCCGAGGGAAGCGCGGAAAAAGACGCCCAGAAAAAAGCGGAAGAACCGAAGAAGGGCGGCCAGGCCGAACCGGCCAAGGGCATAGAAAAATGGCAGGCTGAGGCCACTCTCGACTTCAAGGAGCTTTGCTACGGCAACTACGTGCTCTCTCCCTGCAAGCTTTTCGTTGAGCTGATGAACGGCGTGGCCACGCTTAAAGGTCCGAACCTTGGCTTCGCGGAAGGCACGCTTGACCTGAATAGCGTCTGCGACCTGAAGATCCCCGGCTACGATTACACCCTGTCTCTCCTCGGCACCAACATCTCCTGCATGGCCGTCTCCAAGGCCGCCATGCCGAAAGGCGACACCTACATCTCGGGCCTTGCCGGATTGAACCTCCAGGCCCAGGGCCGCGGCACCGACAGCGAGGCCATAAAGAAAGACCTGACCGCGCAGTTCAAAATGGACGTTAGGGACGGCGAGCTCAAGAACATCAAGATCCTGAACGCCCTTGCGAACGTCCTGCACTACAGCCGCCTGAGCGACCTTCCGTTCCGCGATTTCGGATTGAGCGCCTCGCTTACCAACGGCGTCCTCGCCATCGACGAGAGCGAAGTCACAAGCACAGTGGTGGGCGTCAGGACCGAGGGCACCATCGACATGGACAAGAACATCGACATGGCCATCAGCCTCACCTTAACCGCCCAGGCCGTCAAAGAGATCGTGCTCTCCATGGCTCCCAAGTCCGTTTTGAAAGACAACGACGACCCCGGCAAGACTTATCCTCTGCCGCCCATCGTCGTGACCGGAACGCTTGAGAACCCGCAGATACTGGGCCCCGAAAATGTCTTCAAATCCCTGACCAAGACCTTGGGCGCCCACTGGGAGATGTTCCTCGACGTGGTCCCGACCGACAAGGTAAAAGAAAACGTGCAGAAAGGCATCGAGAAACTGGGCGGCGTCATTCAGGGAGGCGACAAAAATTCCGACGCTTCCCAAAAGGCCGACCAGCTCATAAAGGAAGGAAAGAACCTTCTGAAAGGCCTCTTCAAGAAGTAATGAAGCAGAAGACCTACTCCACGGAGATCCCGAAAGAGCAAGCCTTCCTCATCGGCTTTCCCAATGACCAGGAAGGCTTGGACGTCAGCTTCGAGGAGCTGAAGGCCCTGGCCGACACGGCCGGGCTCGAAATTGTCAGGACCCTGGAAGTAAAACTGAGGGACATCAACCCCGCCACCTACGTCGGTTCCGGCAAGGTCAAGGAAATAAAGGAACTGGGCGCGGATTTTCCCGACCTGCATCTTTTCATCTTCGACACGGAGCTTACGAACGCCCAGCACAAGAACCTCGAGGACGAGCTGCAGGCCAAGATCATGGACCGCACCGGCCTTATCCTTGAGATCTTCGCGCAAAGGGCCAGAACAAGGGAAGGCAAGCTCCAGGTGGAGTGCGCCCAGCTCGCTTACCTCCTTCCGAGGCTGACCGGCATGTGGTCGCACCTTTCCCGCCAGTACGCCGGCGCCGGCACAAAGGGCCCCGGCGAAACGCAGCTGGAGCTCGACAAAAGAAAAGCCCACAAAAGGCTGCAGCATCTTAGAGAAGAGCTTGAGGCCGTCAGGAAAGACCGCACGCTCCAGCGCAAGGCCCGCCAAAAGAGCCGCGAGACCGCCGTGGCTTTGGTCGGCTACACCAACGCCGGGAAATCCACGCTCATGAACGCCCTGACCGGAGCGGACGTGCTGGTGGAAAACAAGCTCTTCGCCACCCTTGACCCGACCTCCCGCGTTTATCTCGCCCCCAACAACGAGCGCTTCATCTTCATCGACACCGTGGGCTTCATCCGCCATCTCCCGCACACTCTGGTGGAGGCCTTCAAAGCGACGCTTGAGGAAGCCGAGAAGGCGGACGTCATCGTCCACGTGGCGGACGCCTCCGCCCCGGACACCGAGGAGCAGATAGAGGCGGTAAACAACGTTCTGACTGAGATAGGCGCCCAGAACAATCCGCGCATACTGGTCCTTAACAAGAAGGACATGCTCTCCTTCGCCCGCTACCACGAGCTGAAAGCCAGATTCCCTGAGGCGCTCTTCATTTCCGCCAAGGAAAAGGACGGCTTCAAAGCGCTTATGGACGAGATCGTCGAAAAGCGGAAAGCCCCGCGCCCCTGGGCCAAACTTATTCTTCCTCCCGACCGGGGAGATCTGGTCGCCAAGCTCTACGCCCGCTCCACGGTCAGGAACCTCAGTTACGACGAGGACGCCATAAGATTGGAAGCGGAGATCCCCAAGGACCTCAGAGCGGAATACTTCCCTTACCGCGAAAAAAACAAGGAAGAGGAAAGTTGAAGATCTGCCACGTCATAACGCGCCTAATCCAGGGCGGCGCCCAGGAGAACACGGTCTACACCGCCTTAGGCCAGGCCAAGCTCGGCCACGAGGTGACGCTTTTGCACGGCCCCGAACTGAACGGGGAGAGCCGCTTTTTAGCCGACCTTTCCGGCCTCAAAGAGGAAACGCTTCCCTGCCTTAGGCGCGCCCTTTCGCCCTATTGGGACATCAAGGCTTATTATGACCTGAAAAAATATTTCCGCGAAAATTCCTTCGACGTCATCCACACCCACTCTTCGAAAGCCGGGATCATAGGAAGGCTGGCGGCCGCCGAGGCGAAAACGAAAGCCAAAATAGTCCACACCATCCACGGCTTGGCTTTCGACGAATTTCAAAGCGCTGTTAAAAACAAACTCTTCATAGCGGCTGAAAAGAAGGCCGCGAAAGTTTCCGACGCGATCATAACGGTCTGCGACGCCATGGCTGACCAGGCGCTCCAGGCCGGCATCGGAAGAAAGGAACTCTACCACACCGTGCGGTCCGGCAGCGACCTCGCAGCTTTCCAAAACGCCAAAGGTCTGCGCTCCGAGAGCCGGCGGAAACTGGGCGTCGCCCCCAAGGAACTGCTTTTCGTAGCCGTAACCAGGCTTTTCCCGAAGAAAGGCGCGCCGGAAATAATCAGAGCGCTCCCCGAAAACGCCAAGCTTCTCCTAATAGGCGGCGGACCCTTGCAGGAAGAACTGCAAGACGCCGCGGAAAAGGAACGCAAAGGAAAAGTCATCTTTTACGGCCAGGCCGCGCCGGGCGAGATCCCGGAACTGCTCGCGGCCGGCGACGCGCTTGTGCACGCTTCCTTTAGGGAAGGTCTGGCCCGGGTTCTGATACAGGCGCTGGCGGAAGGCATCCCCGTTGTCTCTTCCAGGGCCGGAGGAGCCGCGGAAGCGGTGATCGACGGAGTGAACGGCTTCCTCTTCCCGATTGGCGACGAACAAGCCTTAAAAACGCTCCTGGAACGTCTGGCGAACGATCCCGCCCTGCTCGCGAAGCTGAAAGAGGGCGCTCTTAAAAGCGACGTCTCGGATTACAGCATAGGATCCATGGTAAGCGGCACCATGGAAGTCTACAAAAAGATCATGTAAGATCGGCGATCGTTCTTTTGCCGAAGAACTCTTTGGTCATTTTGTCGTATTCCGTCCACATGGCGATGGTGGAGCATTTTTTCCGGAAGGCGCAGGGCGCGGCTCCTTTCGCAAGGCAGGCCACAGGCGCCACTGTCCCTTCCATCAGCTCCAATATCTCCAGGACGGTTATCTTTTCCGGATCTTTCGTCAGCTTGTAGCCGCCGCTTTTGCCGCTCTTGCCGACAAGATATTTGGCCGCCACCAGCTTCTTCAGGATGATCTCAAGGTACAGTTTCGAGATGCACTGACGGTCCGCCACTTCGCAAAGCGGCGTGAAACGCTCTTTTTCCTGGCGCGCCAGATCGACCATCAAGCGTATGGCGTATCTTCCCTTTGTCGATATCATAAATTGCTCCTTTCCCAGAAAGTATATCAAATTAGTAGGCAAATGTGCCAGCCCTCTGCCCGCCTGCCTTTATTTACATATTGACATAGTATGTGAATATGTGTATAATGGTGTCCTCTTAAAAAATGGAGGACCGGCCGGGAAACCGGCGGCTCCAGGGAGGGACGCCATGAAACAGCCAGCCATCGACGAAGCCATTTACCAAAAATATATCGCCCCTACGCGGAAAAAACGCGGGGAATACATCGGCATCGAGATAGAGATGCCGATCATAAATCTGGCCAAAGAGCCGGTGGAGGAAGATCTGGCGCACAAAATGGCCGAAGCTTTCCGCAAACGCTTCTCTTTCAAGGTCGCCTCCAGGGACAGCGAGGGAAATCCCTACAATCTGATCGAAGAGAAAAGCGGCGATTCGCTTTCTTTCGACTGCAGCTATTCCAACCTTGAGTTCTCAATGGGCAGGCGCCGGACGATCTTCGAGATAAAGGAAAGCTTCGACAAATATTACGCCTACGTTGACAAATACCTGCGCCGGCGCGGGTATGCCGTGACAGGCATGGGCATCAATCCTCACTGCGACATCAACCACAACTATCCCATACCCAGCGAGCGCTACAGAATGCTTCTGCATTACTTAAGGTCCTACAAAGAGCACCTTGGGGAAAAGGGGAGGCGCTTTCACGCTCGCCCGGACTTCGGCACTTTCACGAGCGCCTCGCAGGTTCAGCTGGACGTGGAATATGATTCCCTTGTCGACGTCCTTAACGTTTTCGGGCGTCTTGAGCCTTACAAAGTCCTCTTGTTCGCCAACTCCCCTTCGAAGGAGTACCCCGATCTTCTCTGCTCCAGGAACATTTTCTGGGAAGAGAGCATGCACGGCTACAACAAAAAGAACATCGGGCTTTTCAACGAGCCTTTGAAAAGCGTGGACGAGCTTGTTTCCTACATCGGGGAGACCAGCATCTACTGCGCGGAGCGGGACGGCAAATACTTCGACTTTTCCCCTGTGCCAATCAAGGAATATTTCAAAAGGGACAAAGTCACAGGAAAATATTACGACGGACAGCGCTACCGCGCGAAAGCCCTTGAACCGAGGCTCGAGGACATCAAATATTTGAGGACCTTCAAACTAGAGGATCTGACTTTCCGCGGCACAGTGGAATACAGGAGCGCCTGCTGCCAGCCCATAAAGGACAGCATGACCATCGCCGCCTTCCACACCGGCCTTTTGGAAAAGCTGCCCGAACTCAAAGAGCTGCTGGAAAAAGACCGCGTCGTCTACGGCCGTTCCCAAAACGCCGACAGGCTGCAGCATCTTTTTTCAAAAAAGGTCCTGCCAGATTTTGTCGACAGGCAAAAATTAAGGGGCCAGCTCATAAAGATCCTTTCCCTGGCGGAAGACGGCCTTAGGAAGAGGGGATTCGGGGAAGAGGTCTTCCTTTCCCCTCTCTTTTGCCGGGCGGAGCGCCTTTCCAACCCCGCCAAAGACATGCTGGAGGGCATTTCCCAGGGCTGGCGGCTGGAAGACTATGTCGAACGTTACTCGGTGCTATAATAGATGAACGATATAATGAAGATAAAAAGCGACATATTGAAAGGCTTTTTCGGTCTCGAGAGGGAGACTCTGCGCGTCGACGGCAACGGCCGCCTCGCCCGGTCGCCGCATCCTTTCAGATCGAAGCGCCTTTCCAGGGATTTCTGCGAGAACCAGCTGGAAATAATCACGCCGGTCTGCGATTCCGTAAAGGACGCCCTGAAAGCCCTGGGGAAGCTGGACGCCTACGCCAGAAAAAGGCTCGCCGAAACGGGCGAGAGCTTGTGGCTTTATTCCAACCCGCCCTTCTTTGAGAGCGAGGATGAAATACCCATAGCCCAATACAAAGGCAAGTTTTCCTACGAATACGAGTACAGGGCCTTTTTGGAAAAGCGCTACGGCAAAAGGCTGATGCTCTATTCCGGCATCCATTTCAACTTCTCTTTCAGGGAAGAATTTCTTGATTCGCAAAGCGAATCCAAAGACGAACTTTACCTCAGGCTCTTCAGGCAGCTTTCAAAGCACAGCTGGCTTCTTGTCCTTCTGACGGCCGCCAGCCCCGTTTACGACCGCTCCTTCGACAAAAGCGGAAAGCAAGGCCTCGCGCTCAACGCTTACGCCTCCCCGAGAAGCGGAAGCAAGGGCTACTGGAACACCTTCGTGCCGGTCTTGGATTACTCGTCCGTAAAAAACTACGTCAAGAGCGCCCAGGCTTACGTCAGAAGCGGCGCGCTCTACTCCGCCCACGAGCTGTACCTTCCCGTCAGGATCAAGCCCAGGGGCGAAAACTCCCCGGAAAATCTCGAAAAGACCGGCATAGACCACATCGAACTGAGGATGTTCGACCTTGATCCCTTGGAAAAACTGGGCATAGCGGAAAAGGATCTGGATTTCGCCCATCTTCTCGCTATTTATCTTCTCTCTGAAAAAGATTTCCGCTTCACCAAGGCGCTGCAGCAGGAAGCCGTCAAGAACCACCAGAACGCCGCCCTCTACGACCTCAAAAACGTCAGGATCGGAAAAAAGCCGATAATCGAGGCCGCGCTCGATATCCTCGCTAAAATGGAGCGTTATTACTCCGCTTTCCCGGAAAAGGAGGAAATTAAAAAAGTCATCGCTTATGAAAAGGAAAAACTGGCCGGCAAACGGCTCTGCGAAAAAGTGAGGGAAGCCGTCGGCTCCTCTTTGGACAACATAAGAAAACTGGGAGGGAAATGACATGTGCGAACTGCTTGGAATCTCCTCCCACGAACCCTTGAACGTCAGGCCTTACCTCGAGGCTTTCCTAAGCCACAGCCAAAAGTTTCCCCACGGCTGGGGGCTTTTGAAAAGCGGCGGGGAAATGTTCGACCTCATAAAAGAGCCAATCGCGGCCTATAAAAGCGAAACTCTCAGGGACACGCTCGACCATCTCGCCCCGCAGAACAACCTTGTGGCCCACATAAGATTCGCCACCATAGGCTCCATCAAAGCCGAGAACTGCCATCCCTTCCGCGGCAAAGACTCCACGGGGCGCGAATGGACCGTGGCCCACAACGGCACCGTCTATTCCGGCAAATACCTGACGAAGTTCCTCGGCCTCCAGGAGGGCGAGACGGACTCCGAAAGAATACTGCTCTTCATCATCGACGAAGTTAACAAGGCGCAAAGCAGGAAAACCCTCAGCGCCAGGAAGCGCTTCGACATAGTGGACGAGGCGGTGAGAAAACTCTCCCACCGCAACAAGCTGAACCTTCTCATCTTCGACGGGGAACTGCTCTACGTTCACAAGAACATGAACAATTCATTGTGTTACAAGCACGAGGACAACAGCTTCGTCTTCGCCACGACGCCTTTGGACGACGGAACTTGGGAAGACTTCCCCCTTTCCCAGCTCTTCGCCTTCCACAACGGGAAAAAGGTCTTCCGCGGACACGCGCACAACGAGATCTTCGTACCCAACTTAAACTACGCCAACATAACCAACGCTATCAACATTTAAAAATACAGGAGAAAAACCATGGCCAAGATCAACCAAAGCATACTCGACCTTGTCGGCAACACCCCGCTGGTGGAACTGAACCGCTACAAGAGCGAGAAGGGCTACAAGGCCCGCCTTATCGCGAAAGTGGAGTACTTCAACCCCATCGGCTCCGTAAAGGACCGCATCGCGAGTTACATCATCAGCGAGTCCGAGAAGAGGGGGCAGCTCGTCCCCGGCTCCGTCATCATCGAGCCGACTTCCGGCAACACCGGCATCGGCCTGGCGGCCGTCGCGGCGGCCAAAGGGTACCGCATCATAATAACCATGCCTGACACCATGAGCGTGGAAAGGCGCAACCTCCTCAAGGCTTTCGGCGCCGAATTGGTCCTGACTCCGGGAGCCGAAGGCATGAAGGGCGCCATCAAGAAAGCCAACGAACTGGCAGTCGAGATCCCGAACAGCTTCATCCCCGGCCAGTTCACTAATCCTCTGAACCCCGCCGCCCACCGTCTGACCACGGGCCCCGAGATCTGGAACGACACCGAAGGCTTAGTTGACATCTTCGTGGCGGGCGTCGGCACCGGCGGCACGGTTTCCGGCGTCGGCGAATACCTGAAATCCAAGAACCCGAACGTCAAAGTCGTCGCGGTGGAGCCCGCCTCCTCCCCGGTCCTCTCTAAGGGCACTCCGGGCCCCCACAAGATCCAGGGCATCGGCGCCGGCTTCGTTCCGGACACCCTGAACACCGAGATCTACGACGAGATCATCACGGTGGAAAACGAGGAAGCCTTCGCCACAAGCAAAACGCTGGCCAGAATAGAAGGTCTCTTGGTGGGCATCTCCTCCGGCGCCGCGGCTTTCGCCGCCACCAAGGTCGCCCTCAGGCCCGAAAACGAAGGCAAGACGATCGTCGTTCTGCTTCCGGATACCGGCGAGAGATACCTCTCCACCCCGGTCTTCTCGGAATAACAACAATTAATCGCGGCGGCCTAACTGGCCGAACAAGATCCCGCGCTTACTGGGAGTCTCCACGAACTCCAGGAATTCCAAAACTTCCGGGGTTTGGGGGACTCTCTTTTTTATCTCCTCTATGGCCACGGACATCGTGTGCCCTTCGGCATAGAAGATCTTGTGCACTTCGTGCATGGCGCGGATGGTCTCGGCGCTGAAGCCCGCTCGGCGCATTCCCACCACGTTGATGGCTCTAACCGAGCCGTTGCGGCCGTCGGCGATCATGAAGGGGGGGAGATCCTTGTTGATGACGCTGCTGCCGGAAATCATGGCGTAGCGCCCGATGCGGCAGAACTGGTGCATGCCGGAGAGTCCGCTTATGATGCAGTTGTCAAAAAGACGGGTGTGCCCAGGGCAGCCGGAGAAGGAGACCATGATGACATGGTCGCCCACGGTGCAGTCATGCGCTATGTGGGTGTTGGCCATGAGGTAGTTGTGGCTGCCTACCGTCGTGGTGGCGTTCTCCTCGGAGCCTATGGTCCCGCAGTGGATCGTCACATTCTCGCGGATGATGTTATCATCGCCGATCTTGACATAAGTCACCATATCTTCCGTCCAGCCCACGTCCTGGGGAGGCGTGCCAATAGAGCAGTTGGGATAGATGCGGTTGCCTTTGCCTATCTCCACGTAGCCGTCGACGTAAACGTAAGCCACGAGCTTGTTGTTCGGGCCGATCTTGACGTGCTCGCCTATTACGCAGTAAGGTCCTATTTCGGTGGTCTCGTCGATCTGGGCTCCGGGAGCCACGACGGCGGTGGGATGTATGGACATGGTTGCTCCTTTATTTTTTTAGTTCCTTGAATTATATTGATATTCTGGAACGCTGTCAACATTTCGCCCTTTTCTCCCTTGCAATCAAAAGCCGTTTTTAGTATTATTTTCCTTACCTTAAGTGGACGTTTAGCTCAGTTGGTTAGAGCGCTACCTTCACACGGTAGAGGTCACTAGTTCGAGTCTAGTAACGTCCACCATTTTTATTTTTGGGCAAAAAGCATCTCTATAATTGCTAAAATAGAGATATGGAACTAAAAACTGAAAGCCTCTGCCCCGTCTGCCTTAAGACTGTTCCCGCCCGAAAGATCAAGAAGGGCCGGGATATCGTTTTGGAAAAGGCTTGCCCCGAACACGGAACGTTCTCTGCCATTATTGCCAAAGACGCCCAGCGCTTCCTGGACAAGACTTTCGACGTGGAGGGCCAGGCCTTCCAGCCCATAACGGAATACAAGGGCGAATGCGGCCGCGACTGCGGCTGGTGCGGCGAGCACCGCCAGCACATCTGCACGGGGCTCATCGAAGTTACGGAAGACTGCAACCTAAGGTGCCCGGTCTGCTATTTCGGCAAAAAAGCCCCGGAACACGTTTCCCTTGAGGAATTCCAGCGGCGGCTAGACACGCTCCTGACCGTCGAGAAGGGGCATTTGGACGTTTTGCAGCTGTCCGGCGGGGAATGCCTTTTGCATCCCGACATAGAAAAGCTCCTGGAGGTCGCCCTGGAAGCCGACGTCACCAGGATCCTTCTGAACACCAACGGATTGGAGCTTTTGAAAAACGAAAAGCTTTTCAGCTTCGTCAAGGACCGCCGGGACAGAGTTGAGATCTATTTGCAGTTCGACGGCTTCGACGACGAGGTTTACAAGACCTTGCGCGGCCGCCAGCTTCTGAAAGAAAAGCTTGCGATCATAGAGAAACTGAACGCTGCCGAGATAAAGATCTGCCTGGCTGTCACGGTCTACCAGGGCAACCTGAAAGAGATCCCCAAGATCCTGGACCTTTCCGTAAAGACAAAACACATTTCCGGAATAACATTCCAGCGCCTGACGAAAGTGGGCAGCGCAAAGGATTCCTCCCTTCCTTCCGTTTTCCAGGAGGACATATTGCTCGCCATAGCCGGAAGCAATCTCATGGCCTACAAGGATCTCATCCCGCTGCCCTGCTCGCATCCCAACTGCACCAGCCTGGGCTTCCTTTTCTGCCAGGGGGATAAGGTCTATTCTTTGGGCGACTACGTTGACTTCACGAAATGCAAGGGAACCATATCCAACCGCATCGCCTTCGACAAGACGATCCTCGACTACATGAAAAAGAACGTCTGCAAGTGTTTCGTTGGAAAGGTCCTCGGCTCCTCCTTCATGCTGGAGAAGCTTCAGGAGTTCGCGGAAGGGGACGGCTCCGTTCACAAGGACATGAAGATCGTGAGGATCATCGTCAAGAATTTCATGGACATTGACAATTTCGACTGGGAGCGCGCGAAAAAGTGCTGCACCGGAGTCTCCGTCGGCAAGGGCAAGGTGATACCTTTCTGCGTGCACAATCTTTTAAGATCCAAAATGGAGCGATAACATTTATGGATGAAGAAGACATCAAATTTTTGGAAGAGCTTTCCCAAAAAAGGCAAAGCGAAGAAAAGAGCGAGCCTGAAGAGCCAAGCTACGCAAAAACCTTGGTCAAAGGCGTTCTTGGCTTCGTCCTAACTTTTATAGGCATACCGGTCGTTCTTTTCGGCACCTGCCTTTTTAGCCTTGCGTTAGACAGCCGATCCATCGGCTTAGATGACGATGTTTATACATATTTGTGGCTTGGCTTCCCTGTGGTTTTGTGCATCGTTATCGCCTGGCTGACAAAAAACATTTGGGTCATCTGGGGGCTTTTGTCTTTTATTCTGGTCTTCATGCTTTTGTGGCTTACCAATTTGTGATAATCTTCAAGTGAGGCTCTATGGAAGAACAGGAAGAAAAAGTTTACGAGAATCCCGCGCCTTTGGAGCAAAACAAGGACGAGGTTGTTGAAGAAGATGATGTAAGCGAACCCACTCCTCACCGTGTGTTCGCCATCTTCGCGACATTTTTGGGTATTCCTCTGCTTTTATGCGGCACTTGCATTCTAAACATGGCGATATACGACGCGACACGTTTCAACGAGATATTTCTTATGGCCGTGTGGCTTGGTTTCCCCGTGGTTTTGTGCATCATTATAGCCTGGCTGACCAAAAACATCGGCGTGATCATAGGCATGCTGCTTTTTATTCTTGCTGCAATCTTATACATAGCCGCTCAATAAACCATGTCCCCTTATTTTTTCTTTGAGGTACTTGGCATCGTGGCGGGCGCTTTCGTCGCCTGGATGATAAAGATGCCGGCTGTGAAGAGCCGGCACAAGCTCGACGTTTACATTTGCGGCGTCGCAGGGCTTATCATCGGCCTGAAGGCTCCGGTCCTCTTGAGCTACGGCTTTTCCAGCGACATGCTGATCAACGGGAAAAGTTACATGGGAGGGCTTCTGGGCGCGTTTACCGCCATCAATCTCTACAAAGCCTTCTCTCACCAGACCTCATCTTCCTTCGGAGGACGTTTCGTTATTCCTCTGGCCGTGGCTGCCGGTTTCGGAAAGATCGGCTGCTACTATAACGGCTGCTGCGGAGGAAACTTTATCCTTCCCGTTCAGTTCGTGGAAAGCGTTTTCCAATTTTCAGCCGCCTTATGCCTTTTTCTGTTTTATTTCAAGACGAAAAGGATCGATCTTTTATTTCCGACCTATCTCTTGGCTTATCTTATCATGCGTTTCCTGGTGGAATTCATAAGGACCGAACCGCGTGTCATTGGCCCTTTCACCATTTACCATATACTGGCTATCGTTTTCATTCCCATATTAATCTACATTATTTCGAGGCGTTCTCATGCTCGAGTTTGTCAATAAATTAGCTAATCGTTCCATAGACCCAACGCTCTTTCTTGTAGGGATGGGCTTCGTTTACGCAACAGGCATCGTTCTGCTCATCGCGGTCATTTTGAAATTCATCGAGCACGCCAAGCACCGTCAGAAACTTGACAAAGAAGCGTCGAACTTTTTCGCCACCAGGGAAATGACGATCCTGGTGATCCTTTTGTTTCCCTTCTGGCTGAATTCCTTCGGCCAATTCAAGATCGAAGACCAAGCAACGCGCTATATCTTCTTCGCGATTGGCCTTATCGCGCTGCTTTTCGCCACCTTTTGGCACATCTGGGCCAAAGTCAACATCGGCACATTATGGTCGGACGACATCGAGATCAAGGCAACGCATCCCATAATCATCCGCGGCGCCTTCTCCCTGGCCAGGCATCCGATGTACGCTTCGCTGCTTCTTTGGTGCGCCGGCTGCTCAATTTTGCTTTTCAACTTCATGAGCTTCCTGGCGGTGGCGCTCATCTTCCTTCCCTTGATGTACAAAAGAGCCAGGGATGAGGAGCAGATGCTTATCCAAAAAGATCCGGACTATCTTCTCTACCAGAACAACACCCGCATGCTGGTCCCCACCATTGCCAACTGGTGGTCGATCGCGATGCGCCTTGTTTTAGTCGGGCTTCTGGCTTATTTTGTGATAACAGACAAGCTGACGTTGCCTGTGCTCTTCTTCTTGTCTTTCATGCACCTTTACTTCGGCTATTCCTTCATGCCGGAAAAAGTGGCTTTTTCTTATCGCTCAAAATCCGGCATGATCGCCGTCATAGGTCTTATAAGCTTGTATCTCTGGCATCCTCTCATCTACCTCAACTACGTCATAATGGCCATGTGCCTCTACGGCCTAAAATGGAACTGCCCCTGCATGCTGGTCTATGAAAAATACCACGGCTGCCCCTGCTTCGCTCTGGCCAAGCGCTGCTTTATCCGCGAGAAAAAAGACTAATCCGTGACGCGCAGTTCGCGGCTCTTGAGATCAAAGCTTCCGCCGGCCAAAAGATTGGTGAAGAAGCGCTCCAGGTAAACCAGATCAGGGTGTATTCCCTTAGGCAAATTGGTGTAATTCGCCCTGACCAGAGCGTTGCGGAAATAAAAAGCTTTCTCGGCAAAGAGATCGTTGTCCGCTTTGAAGCCGAGGGCGTTGAGATATTTTATAGCGAATATGGCCGTGGCGCGGGTGTTCCCTTCGCCGAAAGCATGTATCTGCCACAGATCGGCGATAAAACGCGAGAAATGCGATATGGTCTCCTCAACGCTCAATCCTTTATAGCTGAATTCCTTTTCTTTAGAGATATCGTATTCAAGCGTATCCGCTATAACGTCCCAGCTCTCGTAACGAACGGTGTCGTTATTCAGCACCCACTCGTCTTTAGTGATGTTGTAATCTCTGATCTTTCCGGCATGAGGAAAAACACCCGTGAACAATTTGCGATGGATCGCTATGTAAGAGGGAACGGACAAGGTGAAGGTCGGCTCTGAAAGGAGTGCGGCGATCCGTTGCGCAACGATGTCGGCTTCGTCCGTGCGAGTCTTGGCAGCTTCTTCCCGGATAGATCTGGATTTGTAGTATTCCGATATGAGCTTACCTGTCTCCTCAATGGTGATCTCGCCTTCGATGTTGCGCAAAGCGGTTTCCCGCAGATAAGAGGATGTCGTCAGGTCATCCACCTTCTGCAAGCCTATCGCGGTGCGCCAAATAAGCGCCTTCTCGCTTTTGCCAGGATCAGCGGCCTTTTTGTATTCGCCAAACTCCGCTAAACCCTCGATTTTTTCATCATCTGTCATTGATTTTAATCACCATTTGATATCGTTCTGTTCGGCATATATTATACCAAATTAGAGCCCAAAAAGCCACGAAAAAAGGCGGACTTTCGGTCCGCCTTTTTTGTTTTGGCTTTTGCCATTTGCTTTTAGCCTTGGGCTTTCAGGCGCTTGGCGGCCTTGTTGATGACAAGGCGGTTGATGGCGTTGAGCAAAGCCAGGGCGCTGGCTTCCAGGATGTCCGTGCTGGCGCCGATGCCGACGGCGGACTTGCCGTCCTGCTCTATCTGCACCATCACTTCGCCCATGGCTTCCCTTCCCACGCTGCAGGACCTGATGGTGTAGTCCTTGAGCTGGAATTTGAAGCGGGTGGCGGCTTCGATGGCGGAGAAGATGGCGGCCACGGGGCCGTTGCCGATGGCGGATTTCAGGACGGACTTCTTGCCGCGCTTGACTTTTATGGTGGCGGTGGCGATCTGACGGTCGCCAGAAGTCACGCTGAAATACTCCATCTTGTACATGGGCTGGGCGTCCAGGTCGGCGGCGGTCTTGACGATGGCGATGAGGTCCTCGTCGTAGACGTGTTTCTTCTTGTCGGCCACGTCCTTGAAGCGCTCCATGCACTTGGTGATCTCGTCGTCGCTGAGGTTGAAGCCAAGCTGCTTCAAGCGGAAGGAGAAGGCGTGGCGGCCGCTGTGCTTGCCTAATACCAGGCCGCTTTCCAGATCGTCGGACTGGAGGCCGATGTCCTCGGCGGACATGATCTCGTAGGTGGCCTTGTTGGCCAAAAGGCCGTGCTGATGGATGCCGGCCTCATGCCTGAAGGCGTTGTAGCCGACGATGGCTTTGTTCGGAGCCACCGGGAAGGAGGTGATCTTCGAGACGAGCCTGCTGGCGGGCATGATCTCCTTGGTGTTGATCCTGGTATCGATGTTGAAGGCCGCGGAGTGCGTCTTGATGGCCATGACGATCTCCTCGAGGGAGCAGTTGCCGGCTCTTTCGCCGAGGCCGTTCACCGCGCATTCCACCTGCCTGGCGCCGTTCCTGACGCCGGCGAAGGAGTTGGCGGTGGCAAGGCCAAGGTCGTCGTGGCAGTGGGTGGAGAAGCAGGCTTTCTTGAAGCTGGGCACGTGCTTCTGGAGATACTGGAAATAAGCCGCGAACTCTTCCGGCGTGGAGTAGCCCACGGTGTCCGGGATGTTGATGGTCGTGGCGCCCTGCTGGATGGCCGTTTCGACTACCTCGGCAAGGAAGGCTTTGTCGGAACGGGAGGCGTCCTCCGCGCTGAACTCGATGTTCTTGCAGAGCGAGTAGGCGTAGGCCACCATTTCCTTCACCTGTTTCAGGGCCTGGGCTTTGGTGATCTTCAGCTTGTACTTGAGGTGGATGTCGCTGGTGGCGAGGAAAACGTGGATACGGGGCTTCCTGGCGTCTTTTACGGCCTTGTAGGCGGCGTCGATGTCTTTGGTGAGGCATCGGGCCAATCCCGCGACTTCCACGTCCTCGGTGATTACGCCGGCGATGGCTTTGACGGACTCGAAGTCCTCTTTGGAAGCGATGGGGAAGCCGGCTTCGATGATGTCGACGTTCAGACGCTCAAGCTGCTTGGCGACTCTCAGTTTTTCCGGGAGCGTCATGGTGGCGCCGGGACACTGTTCGCCGTCTCTTAAGGTCGTATCGAATATCTTGACGTGATCTTTTTTTGTCATGGTCTTTTTTTCGTTTGGCCCGATTGTGCAGTCGGGCTTATTAGGGGCGGAGTCCTTTTGAGACTCCGCCCTTGTGTGGCGTTGCTTTTTTGCTTACTTCTTGAGCCAGCTCATCATCTTTCTGAGATTGGCGCCGACTTTCTCGATCAGGTGTTCCTTTTCCTGGGCGCGGCGGGCGTTCAGGACCGGGCGGTTGACGCGGCACTCTAAGAGCCATTCGCGGGCGAAAGAGCCGTCCTGGATGTCGGCGAGGATGTCAGCCATGGCGTCCTTTGTGTCTTCCGTGATGACCATGGGGCCTCTGGTGAGGTCGCCGTATTCAGCGGTGTTGCTGATGGAGTCGCGCATGCCGGCGAAGCCTTTCTTGTAGATGAGGTCGACGATGAGCTTCATCTCGTGGCAGCATTCGAAGTAGGCGATCTCGGGCTGATAGCCCGCTTCCACCAGCGTTTCGAAGCCGGCCTTGATAAGGGCGGCGCAGCCGCCGCACAAAACGGCCTGTTCGCCGAAGAGGTCGGTCTCGGTCTCTTCCTTGAAGGTCGTTTCAAGCACGCCGGCTCTGGTGCCGCCGATGCCTTTGGCGTAGGCCAGGGCGATCTCTTTGGCTTTGCCGCTGGCGTTCTGATAGACGGCGATCAGGTCGGGGACGCCGCCGCCTTCCACGAAGACGTCGCGAACGAGGTGGCCGGGGCCCTTGGGGGCGATCATGATGACATCGACGTCCGGGGGAGGAACGATCTGGCCGAAGTGAATGTTGAAGCCGTGAGCGAAAGCAAGGGCTTTGCCGGCGGTCAGGTAAGGCTTGATATCTTTGTTGTAGATATCGGCTTGGCATTCGTCCGGGGCGAGGTTCATGATGATGTCGGCCTTCTGGGCCATCTCGGAAACGGAGACGGGCTCGAAGTTGTGCTGCTTGGCCAAGTCGTAGTTCTTGGAGCCGGGACGCTGGGCGACGATGACTTTGACGCCGCTGTCCCTTAAGTTCTGGGCGTGGGCGTGGCCCTGGGAACCGTAGCCGATGATACCGACCGTCTTGCCGTTAAGAAGGCTAAGATCGGCGTCCTTGTCGTAGTACATGACTGCCATAATGTTTCTCCTTTATGAGTTGGGTTAAATTTTTTAAAGTCTTATTTATTATATCACCTGGTCATGGCGATGGAGCCTGTCCGGACGATGTCTTTTATGCCGAAGGGGGCGAACATTTCCAAAGCCGCCATGAGCTTCTCGTTGGTGCCGTAGATCTCCACGATCAACGACTTGGGGGAGAGGTCCACGATGTGGCCGCGGAAAATGTTGGTTATCTGCACTATCTCGCTCCTGGTCTGGGCGGTGGCGTTGATCTTGACCAGCATAAGCTCCCTCACCACGATCTCGTCGCCGGAGTGGGTGATGACCTTCACAACGTCGATGAGCTTGTTGAGCTGCTTGTTGATCTGCTCTATGACGGCGTCGTTGCCGCTGACAACTATGGTCATGAGCGAGTAGCCCGGCTCGTTGGTCTCGGCCACGCAGAGGCTGTCGATGTTGTAGCCGCGCCCGGAAAAGAGGCCGGCGACGCGGGACAGAACGCCCGAACGGTTGCGCACGTAAACGGATAAAGTGTGTTTCATCTTTTCCTCCTTAGACCAAACGGCCCATCATCTGTTCCAGGCTGGCGCCCGCGGGCACCATCGGGAAAACGTTAGCTCTCGGTTCCACCACGAATTCCAAAACCGCCGGGCGGCGTTCCTTTTTAGCCTTCTCTACGGCTTCCTTGATGGCCGGGGCGACTCTTTCCGCCTTCGTCACTCTCTCGCCGATGCAGTCGTAAGCTTCGGCGACCTTGATGAAGTCGGGGATGTAGCGCGGCTCCTTTTCGGGCTCCAGCAAAGAGTCGTTGGTGGTGTCGGTGATGGACATGGCGTAGTGCTTGTTGTAGAAAAGCTCCTGCCACTGTCTGACCATGCCGAGGCAGCTGTTGTTAAGGACAACGCAGACGACGGGCAGCTTGTTCAGGCGGCCCACCGCCAGCTCTTCTATCAGCATTTGGAAACCGCCGTCGCCGCAGATGGAGAAGACGGTCTCGTCGGGCTTGCCGCACTGGGCGCCCAAAGCGGCGGGCAGTCCGAAGCCCATGGTGCCCAATCCGCCGGAACTCAGGAAGGTCCTGGGCTTGTCGATCTGGAGGTACTGGGCCGACCACATCTGGTGCTGGCCCACGTCGGTCACGAAGACGGCGTCCTTGCCGGCGGCCTTGGAAACTTCCTCTATGACGTACTGCGGCATGATGCAGCCGTCCTGGGGCTTGCCGTAAGCCAGGGGGAACTCTTTCCTCCAGGCTTCGATCTTCTCCCACCATTCCGTAAGATCCGGCGCTTCCACGATCTCGTTGAGTTTGGTCAGCACGTCTTTCACGTCGCCCACCACGGGGATGTGCGCGGTCTTGATCTTCGAGATGGAGGAGGGATCGATGTCGATCTGGACGATTGTCGCGTTGGCGGAGAAGGTCTGGACGTTGCCGGTCACGCGGTCGTCGAACCTTGCGCCGATGGCGATAAGAAGATCGCAGTCCTGCACGGCGTAGTTGGCGTAGCAGGTGCCGTGCATGCCCAGCATGCGGAGGTTCTCAGGCTCGCTCTCAGGATACGCTCCCAGGCCCATCAGCGTTTCAGCCACGGGGATCTTCGTTTTCTTTATGAACTTGTAGAGCTCTTCCGTCGCGCCGGCGATGATGGCGCCGCCGCCCACGTAGGCCAGAGGCTTCTTGGCCTTTTTTATGGCGTTGGCCATTTTCCGGATCTGGTTCATGTTGCCTTCGTAGTTAGGCTGGTAGGTGGGGATGTCCACCGTATCCGGATAGGGAACGCTGGTCGAGGCCTTCTGGACGTCCTTGGGCAGGTCGATGACGACCGGGCCGGGGCGGCCGGTGGAGGCGATATGGAAGGCTTCCTTTATGACAGCCGGGAGCTCCTTGATGTCGTTGACGAGGTAGTTGTGCTTGGAGACCGGGCGGGTGATGCCGGTCACGTCCGCTTCCTGGAAGGCGTCGTTGCCGATGACGGAGGTACCGACCTGGCCGCAGATGACCACCAGGGGAACGGAGTCCATGTTGGCGGTGGCGATGCCTGTGACGGCGTTGGTGGCGCCCGGGCCGGAAGTGACGACGACCACGCCGACTCTGCCGGTGGCTCTGGCGTAACCGTCCGCCATATGGACCGCGCCCTGCTCGTGCCTGGCTAGGATGAAGCGCAGCTTATCCTTGGCGAGATAGAGGGCGTCGAAAGTGTCCAGTATGGCGCCTCCGGGGTATCCGAAGACGACGTCGACCTTTTCCTTGATCAGCGCTTCCGCGACTAACTGCGCGCCTGTGCGGGATGTCATAAAAAGCTCCTGTGTTAATTAAAAAATATAAAGTAAAAAAGGGCGCCCCTGGTCGGGCGCCCTTTCTTATTCCTTCTTTGTATGAACAGACTTTACTTGGACATACCCGACCTTTACCGCAGCGTAAGCAGCAGCAGAACGTTAATAAGGAGGACGGAAAGTCGAAGGGTGCTATTCATAGTGTGGAAATTTTACCAAATGTGAGATTGTAAAGTCAAGGTTTCCTGTGCGAGCAAGCACATATCCCTCGCTCACGGACTACGCGCGCATGGCCCTGATTAGCGTCCTCCGTGAGTTCGCTTAGGGATATGTGCTTAGCGCGCACTTCCGGACTCTCGCAACTCCCAGTCAGTTTTCCTGGTGGTAGGTGGAGAGGAAGTCGCCGAGGTCCTGCATGGCTTTGGCGAGCTCGTGCGCTTCCGGCAGCATGACGATGCGGAAGTGGTCGTTGTAGGGCCAGTCGAAGCCGCTGCCAGGGACCATGAGGATCCTCTTGGCATGCAAAAGGTCCATGGCGAATTTTTTGTCGCTCGTGATGTTGAAGCGCTCCTTGTCCAGCTTCGGGAAGCAGTAGAGCGCGCCTTTGTTCTTGACGACCGAGAGGCCGGGGATCTTGGCGATCTCGCGCATGGTGGCTTCCCTCTGCTCGTAGAGGCGGCCGCCCGGGTTGATCATTTCTTCGGTGTAAGCGCTGTCAGATAAAGCCGCGGGAATGACCAGCTGAGTGAGCGCGTTGCCGCAAAGCCTCATGGAGGTTAATTGCACCATGCCCTGGAAGAACTGCTCGGTCAGGTTCTTGGGACCGCTGATAGCCATCCAACCGCAGCGGAATCCGCAGACCACGTGCGATTTGGAAAGGCCGTTGAAAGTCACGAAGGGAACGTCGTCAGCGAGGCTGGCCAGCGCGGTGTGCTTGTAGCCGTCCATGACCAGGCGGTCGTAGATCTCGTCCGCCAGGACAAGGAGGTTCTTCTCCCTGGCGAGGTCGACGACCTTCTTAAGGAACTCGTCCGGATAGAGCGCGCCGGTGGGGTTGTTGGGGTTGATGATGACGATGCCTTTCGTTTTCGGCGTCACCTTGCTCTTGATGTCCTCAAAATCCGGGCACCATTCCTGCTTCTCGTCGCAGACGTAGAAGACAGGCTTGCCGCCGGCAATTAGGACCGCGTTGGTCCAGAGGGAGTAGCTCGGACTGGGAACCAAAACTTCGTCGCCGGGCGAGACCAAGACCGTCGTGGCCATGGAGGCCATTTCGGAAACGCCGTTGCCGATGAAGATGTCGTCCGGGGTGACGCCCTTGACGCCTTTGCTGACGTGATAGGCGGCGATCGCTTCCCTGGCGGCCTTCATGCCGCGGAAATCGCAATAGGCGACAGCCTTGTCGACGTTCTCAACGAGCGCCTTCCTCATGCTCTCGGGGAGCTTGAAGCCGAAGGTGGCGGGGTTGCCGGTGTTGAGGCGCAAAACTTTTTCGCCTCTCTCGATCATTTTCAAAGACTCGAAATAAAGAGGCCCGCGGATGTCGGAATGGACGTCCTTCAAGGTCGTGGATTTGACAATAGGTTCCATATTTTTTCTCCTGAAAAAAGAATTTATCGGAGAGTTATTTTAGCAAATATCCCAGTTTTGGATATACAGCGAAAAAGGAGGGCCTGCGAACCGTTTCTATGCCACGCATACGCTAATGAAAGCGCTGCGTTCCGTTAAGGGAAACCAGCGGTGTGGTTCGCAGGCTTATGTATAAACAAACCACTCTACAAAAAGGACACCACAAGGAGTTACCAATATGAAAGAGTGGCTCCATTGTACTACAACGGAGCGGCAACGGAACCGCCTTGATGTCGTTTTTTTACGACATTAGGAAAGCGTCTTTTCCAGCCAGGGTTTGATCTCTTCCGGCTTTTTCACGAGCTTCTCGCCGGCGATCTCGGCGCCCTTGACGTAAGGCGCCAGTTTTTCCGCGCTCTTGCCCATTCCGCCGCCGCCGGAAGTCGCGAAGAGGAAAACATTCTTGCCGTTCCAATCGTAATCCTTGCAGAAAGTGTTCACCACGTTGGGCGCGCAGCCGTACCAGATCGGGAAGCCTAGGAAGACCGTGTCGTAATCGGAGAAGTTTTCGATCTTCCCCGTGACCGGCACTTCCTTCTTGCCCATCTTTTCCTTGTTGCAGCGGGCGAAAGGATTGATCCACCGAAGATCCGCCTTGGAATAGGGAACAGTAGGCTTGATCTCGAAAAGGTCAGCCTTCAGTTGTTCGGCGATCACGTTCGCGACAGCGGCCGTCCGGCCCTTCTCCGCGGAAAAATACGCGACAAGAATTTTCATGTTGTCTTTCCTCCTTTTTAACGAATGATATTCAAATAATCCTTTAAACGCTGCAGCTCGGCTTCGGCGAAAAGCGCGATCATGGGACCAGGATCGTTGTTTTTATGGTATGCGCCGAAGGCGGCGTAGTAGACCCGGCGGTTTTCGTATTTGATGCTGACGGGAAGGTAGCCCGCTCTCATCAGCGTAAAGTTCGCCAGAAGACGGCCAGTGCGGCCGTTCCCGTCTATGAAGGGATGTATCGCCTCGAAGCGGATATGAAAGAGCGCGGCGGTCACCAGGGGATGCTTCTTCGCTTTTTTCAGATCACGCACCCATTCCTCCATCAAAGGCTTGATCAAATACGGCTGGGGCGGCGTATGGGAAGCGCCGGTTATGATGACGGGAATGCCGCGGTAGGCGCCCTTGTCCTGAGGCTTGTCGGCAAGCACCAGGGAATGGAGCTGCCTTACAAACAACTCGGAGATAGGCTCTCCGGAAGAGACGAACTCTTCCAAAAAGCAGAAAGCGTCCCTGTGCCCGATGGCTTCCAGGTGATCCTTCAAGGGTTTTTGGCCAACCGTCATGCCGGCCAAGACCATGGCGGTCTCGCTTAAGGTCAGCGTGTTGCCTTCGATAGCGTTCGAAGCGTAGGTGTAATCAACAAGGAACGCTTCGCGAAGACGGGCTCTTTCGCCTTCAGTAAGAGGCCTGGCCTTTTTAAGTTTCTCCTTCAGCGCGTCGATTTCGGAAAACAGCGCGCGAAAAGAAGAGGGGATGCCTGAGCCTCGGAGGCTGCGGCCGTCAGCGGGCTTTTGGGCGTCAGCGGGGATCTTCCAGAGCTTGCCGTTTCGTTCCGCTCCGGGAATTTGTTCTTTTTCGCACATAACTCTGACTCTGCGGTCGGATATGCCCCAGCGCTCAGCGGTCTTCGCGCTGGACACAAATTTAATCGTCCCCTTTTTCATGGTTAATATGCTAGCAAATTTACGGAATAATATCAAGGGCATTTTTCCGCAAAATCTGCTTTATATTATTCCGAAAAATTATCGCTCTCGAGCCTTGCGGCCAAGCGTTTGGGCCAGGCTCTGTAATAGCTGTTCCTGGGGTTTTTGACTTTCTTGAAGCACAGGTGATAGACGTCGCCGTCGTCCAGGCGCAGCGCGAACGTCCCCCAGGAGGTCATCATGACCGTTCTGGGGTTAAGAGGTTTCCCATTTTCAAAGATTACATCCTCGGTGATCTCCCAGCCTTCCGGCATACCGACCGCGGCTTTTTGGGGCTTGTGTTTCAGGATGATCTCCGCGGCCTTCTTCCAGTCGATGACGTGCCAGGAGCCGTCCGCGATGCGCGGTTTGCTAGCAATAAGAGTTACGCTTTCAATAGTGGGTGCCAGCGCGACGATTCTTTTTTTCATTTTGCCTCCTTAATTAGGTTATGCCGTTATTTGTGCCTAAAAAGAAAGCGAAAAACGCCCATCGGTCAAGCTTTGGCACCTTGCCTATGGCAGGTTGTCATGCGGTCAACGAGCTTGTCTCTCGCGCATTCTTGATAGGTAATTCTATTATGACATAAAAAGGGGCGCCGTTGGCGCCCCTTTGTGTCGCGAAATAACGACATTAAGCTCCGCTTCAATCTTCCTTCGGCTCGTAGTAGAAGACGCGGGAGGCCTTGAGATTGGCGCCTTCCTTGGGGTTGAGGAGCTTTAGGGTCACGGTGTGCGGGGCGTAGGGGAGATCGTATTTCCAGCAGAGCGTATCGATCTTCCTGCGGTAGTCGGAGCTGTTGGGGAAAACCTTCACGGGCTCGCCGTCGACTATAAGCTGCAGCTGGGATTCGTACTGGGGATCTGGGCAGCTGAGATGGCCGTGGATGGAGAAGCCTTTGCCGGTGAAGGTGAAGGTGTTCTGCTTGCATTCGGGAGTGCCGAGGAATTCCAGATCTTTGGCCAGTTCCACCGGGCGCATGTTGGGGAAGCTCTTTTCAAGACGGACGGGCTTAGGCTCTTCCCTTACGATCGTGACTTCGGTCTCGTTGGTGGAGCCGTTGTTCGCGAGGACGTTCTGGATGGCCAGGTCATAGACAGCCTGGTAGGTCTTGTTGAGGGAAAGCTTGGTGTAGATGAAATCGATGTCCTCGACTTCCTTTACGTTAGGCATCCATTCCTCCGGGATGTTGGAGTAGCCGATCATGGTGGCGAGGATGCCGGCGGCGGTGGAGGGGTTGCAGTCGGAGTCCTGGCCGCAGCGGGTCGCTATCTCCATGGTCTCCTTGAAATCCTTGTTGCCGAAGAGCAGCCCCATGAGAACGTAGGCGCTATTCATGGTGGCGTCGATATTGCCGGGGGCGAGGATGAGTTCCGGGCAGCCCACGTCTTCGCTGTATTTCTCGTTGTAAAGTTTCCAGCAGCGCTTCCAGTCCTTAGGATCTTCCTTGTACCACTTGATGACGTCCTGCTGGCACTTGTAGAATTTGCTTTCCTTGGGGATGGTCTCCAGGGCTTTTTCCACCACCGTCAGCACGTTCGTCTCGAAGAAGGCCTCGGCGTACATGGCGCCCACCAGAACACCGCCGTACCAGCCGTCGCCGTAGTTCATGATGTGGCCGACTCGGTCGGAGATCTCGGAAGCCGCGTTGGGCATGCCGGGGGACATCAAGCCCGCGAAGTCGCTCTCGATCTGGTAGTCGATGCAGTCGGCATGGGGATTGTTCAGCCAGTGGCCGGATTCCGGAGGCATAACGCCGTGCAGAACATTGTAGCGGGCCGCCTGGTTGGCGTGCCAGAGACCGTAGTCGCGGTTGGCGAACTCAATTGCGAAATCTTTCGCGTCCGCGTGAATGCCTTTCTTCTGCATGACTTCCACGAAGGTCAGGTCCATGTAGATGTCGTCGTACAGTGTCGGGATCTTGTCGCAGAAATATTTCAAATGCCCCGCGGGATATTCCAAAATACGATCGTCCGGGATCATCACGCCGCGGTAGCAGAATTCCGTCGGTCCGCCGTAGGCGCAGCCGATCATCTGGGCGGCCCAGCCGCCTTTGATCTTGTCCATGAGTTCCGTTTTCGTAATGGTCGCGGTCTGGACCTCAGGCACAACGGGACATCTTAAAACTTGAACTTCCTTGGTCTTGCAGCCGGCTAAAAGAGCGATAACAACGAGCGCACAAAGCAAACTTCCTTTCTTCATTTTTTGTTTTCCTTAATAAGTTCTTCGCAAAGTCTGGCGGCGGTGCCGACGCAGCGTTCGCAGGGACGGTTAGAGTAATACTTGGTGGTTCTTGCCTCCGGCGTCGGAGGCGTGGGAGCGTCTTTACTAAGCTGAAGGATCTCGCGGCAGATAATAGAGCCATGCTCCTTCTTGAATTTTTCCGCCAGTTCCTGGATGAGGGCATAGTGGGCGGCCTTCTCTTCCGGGGTCTCGCCGTCGGCGTAGCCTCTAAGGAGCCCGGCAACCATGCAAAGCCCGGAAAAGGCCCCGCAGACTTCCCTAAGCCTTCCTATGCCTCCTCCGAAGGAAGAGGCTATCCTGAGGGCTGTGGCTTCGTCTACGCCCAGCTCCGGAGCGAAGGTGGCGAAGACCGCCTGGCAGCAGTTGCGTCCCTCTACAAATTTTTTTCTGGCTTGTGCTTCTTTTTCCATCAGTTTTCTTCCGCAAAGCGCGGTTTCAGGATAAGGATCTTGAACTCGTGGGGCTCCACGAGTGTTTTATAGACTGTTTCCTCAGGCTTCTTAGGGGTAATTATACCTAAATTTTCTCCGCTCCAGAGATCGGTTAGTTCCGCTTCCCAATCCGCTTCCAGCTCGATATCCCGATACGTGAAGGATAATTCCTTTTTTTCGGAGGATCTGTTGAAGAGCGCTACGGCCCAGCGCAAAGAACTTAGCTCTCTTCTCCATACTTCGTAACCGTTGGTAGAGGAGTATTCCTTGCCGTCAAAACCGTACTTCTTATAGCAGCGCCCCTGCACGCACAGGGGGTCCTGATCCAGGGCGATGTAGCCTTTATGCGTCAGGATCATCTTTGCCGTGGCGTCCAGCTTCCTCGGATCGCCGCCGATCATCAAAGGCGCGGCCGTGAAGCACCAGAGCCCGAAGTTGGCGCGGTATTCCATATCTGTGCAGCCCGGTCCCATCCAGTCGTTGGCATGGCGCATTCCGCAGACCAAAAAATCCGGATCGTTGTAATTGCCCGGCCTGGCGTAGTCCGCGATAGACTGCATGCCTTTTTCCATAGCGTCCGTCACGGACCACAAGCCCGCGTTGCCGTCGAACTGGTCCCTGATGTCGTAGCCGATGCGCCACATCGGCCCTACGCCGTGCGCCCACAGCCAGGGCTTGCTTCTGCCGTGCTCGCAGAGGTTGTAGAAGATCTTTCTTCCGGACGCCCTCAGGGCCGCCCCCATCTTGGTGTATTCCCTGATGAAATTGCGTTCCGGGTCGCCTTTCGCCGGATGATAATCGTATTTGAGGTAATCGAAGCCCCAGTCCGCGATCTGCTTCGCATCGCTGAACTCATGCCCCAGCGTTCCCGCATCCCCATGCCAGGTGGTCTCGCCGCAGCCCAGATAGATCCCGGCCTTGAAGCCAAGAGCGTGCAGCCTGCTCGTCAAAAAGCTCATTCCGCGCGGGAACTTGTCTTTCCTCGCCACGAGCCGGCCTTTCTCGTCGCGCTCCTTTTCCAGCCAGCCGTCGTCGACGTTTATGTATTCGTAGCCCGCTTCCAGGTATCCGTTGTCCGCCATAAACTTCGCGATCTCGAGAATGTCCTTCTCCGTAGGATCGCAGTTCATGCTGCAATAGGAATTCCAGCCCATGGGCGGCGCTGGCTGCGACACTGGCGTGTTGTCATAAAAAACATCTGTATCCATCATGTTCCCCCTTTTTATGTCCGTCTCTTCCGTTTTTTCCAAATCGCCGCTGTTCTTTGTCTTTTTCATCCTCCAATAATTATTTGTACACAAATCTCCCACGCGAAACGACCTTAACGTGTCCTCGTCGCCTTCTTCGTCATACTCGTAGTCAGACCGCAAAAAGCGGTACCAATAATTTGTAAAGTATGCCCCGGATCCATAGTATTTTTCTATTTTCGAACATGCGTCCCATTCTTTGTTCAAGTGGCTTCGGCCAAGTGCGGTGTCTTTGCCTTCCAGTCTTTTTTTTGCTTCCTTGTATCCTTCGCATGGAGGAAGCGTGAAATTGTCTTTTTCCCTTTCCCACCAAGCCAAAAACGTTTCGTTGGTCTTATCCTTGGGCCAAAGCGCGCCAAAATGCCGCTCTAAAGATTGGTCTCCCGCTTTTATGGCATTATATATGAAAGGGGCCAAATGATACCCAAACCCATAAACGTCTTCTTGCAACGCTTTTATAATCGCTTCCCTCGGTTTTTTCCTTATATTCTCGATTTTCCAGCATTCATACCAAACATCCCACATTTGCGGCAAATGCTTGCGCCACTCGTACCAGAAGCGTACGTTGCCAATGCGTATCGAGCTCCAATTGCCCCAATGATAAAACGACCTTCTCAATCCGCTTGCCTTTTCAAGAATATCTTCAGCCGTTGTGTGTGCGCGTAAATCTTGCCAGCTGGATGGCGGAGCAGGTCTGTCAGAACGAATTACCATAGACATATGTTCGCCAGAAAGTTCCTCATTAAGCCGCATGACATAAGTCCAAACTTGAGCCGGACTGAATTCTTCGAGCTTTCGAGTAACATTCGTCATGTTTTCAGCGCTCAATTCAACTTTTTTGTCCCACCCAATCCAATCACCTCCAACTGTTGCCCTCGAAGAGAGCCTGTCCTCCAAATACGCTTTTTCGTACACAAGCTTCTTAAATTCCTTGTAAGTCAGGTCCGACGCGTGCGCGAAGCAAACGAACAGAAGCAAAAAGAAAAGCAGGGCTTTTTTCATAATCACTGGGCCTCCCGGATAGTTACCATATTTTACTACCTAAGAAAATTATACTAAAACATTGGCTGCCATAATATATAAATTCTTGGGATATGTCCCGAATGATCAAAGGCAAGAAAAAAGGAGCGCCCGGCCTCGCGGCCGGGCGCTGATTCGCGCTATGGTTTGTATTGAACTATATGGAGTGAACTTGTTGGTTTGCTTTGCTTAGAGGGACTTGTTGAGGATGACGCGGTCAACAAATTTGTTGATGGCGTTTTCCTCTTCCTCGCCGTTCTTGAGGTCGTCGACGAGATGATGTTCCCTGGCGTTCTCTTTGCCGACTTCGCAGGGGGTCAGGAGGATCAGGATCTCGCTGCTCTTCTTGACGTCGATCTCATGACGGAAGAGGTAGCCCACAAAGGGAATGTAGCCCAAAA
>JAEEGI010000997.1_pt1 | contig 73419 bp, 18 predicted proteins | sample 8958751 | NCBI WGS metagenome assembly JAEEGI01 (sample SAMN16246545, study PRJNA631951) | gut metagenome | biome: gut microbiome; feature: rumen; material: KS-attached | host: Bos | place: Iran: Karaj | collected 2018-10
CACTGTGAACGGTAAATGAGTTGCCGGATGACCAGGAACTGTTCTCGTCGATGACGATCAGCACCAGGTTGTCCGTGCCGTTGTACTGGAACGGCGTGGTGAAATCAAACGTGTTCCAGCCCACCACAAAATTGTGGGCGCCCTGGAAGCAGAGCTGGGCAGAGTTAGCGGGAATCCACGCCGCAGCCGTGCTCTGGGTCGTGTGCATCAAGTAAATCTTGAAGTTGCGCTGCTGGCCGACCGCAGTCATCTCGAAGGAGACGGAATTGATGGCGCTGGCGCCGTTCATTTCGGAGGCGAGGAATATCTGCTGGGAATAGCCGTTCTTATAGGTGGAATAGGACGGGAAATAGCTGTTGGTGGTGGTACCGTTTCCAACCGTAAACTCACCTCCTGCCAGGCAGTGCGTGACAAAGTTCTTGTTGATCGTGTCGGCGGTGCCTGCCGCGCAGTTGCTATAGACTCTCACCTGGTAGGCGGTGAGCGGCGTCAAGCCCGAAAGGAAGAGGCTGGTGCCCGTGACAATTTGCGGCACCCAGTTGTTCTGGCCGGCCTCGGTATATTCCACAGTGTAGTCGGTAGCACCGACCAATGCTGCCTGCCAGGAAATCAGGGCGGAAGAACCCGCGATTTGGCTGACCGTCACATTACGGGGTGCCGTGCAGAGCGGATTCGTGGTGAAGGTGACACGCTCCCAGGTGGCGTATGTGCCGTCACCGCAGTCGGTGCGGATACAGACATCATAGCTCGTGTTGTCCGTCAATCCCATCAACGTGTAGGAGGTGACATTCGACACAATATCCGGGGTGGCCGTGTTGGGGTTGAATCCGACAGGACCGTAAGCAATCTCGAAATCGGTTTGCGAACCCGTGAAGCTGCTCCAGTCGAGGGTCGCCTCGTCATAGCTGATATTGGTAACCGTCAGGGACGGGGATACACAACTCACACAGGTGGTGAAAAGTTCGTAACCGGCGTAAACCACAGAAACGTCGGAGTGGAAGTAAATTGTCAGCGGACCCGTGGTGGAGGTGATGGTCGGAATATTGAACAACGAATTCGAACTATGGGTGGTGTGGAAAAGCTGGTTGGTAGTACCCACGCCGTCGTAGATGGTCAGGTAGTCCAAAGAGTAGCTTTCAGCCAGAATGGTGCCGTACAACTGCACGAATTGGCCCGGCTGGTCAGGATAGACAACCAAATAGGCACTGGCACTGTTGGAATAGCTTCCGTTAGGACCGCCGTCATCATAGATGACCGAACCGCAGGTGTAGAGGGTGTCCCAACCGGAAGTGTGCATATTGTAAATGCCGAGGGTGATGTGAAGAGGTCCTTCCCACGCGCTATAGTCGCCGCCGCAGTCCGTACGCACATAAACGCTGTACTGGATTCCGGAAGCAAGGTTCTGGAACTCGTAAGAGGTGGTGGTCAAGGGGATGGCCAAAGACGGGTCAATGGTGTCGCCAGGAGCCAACAGGATGATTTCCCATTGGCTGTCGTTACTGGAGGCCGGGGTGAACTGCACCTGGGCCGAGGTTTGGGTGGTGGTGCCCAGCGTCAAGGCAGAGGGACGACCACAGTTGTATCCAGCCACGCTGATGTTGTCGATGGCGCCCGGAGGTGCCGTGCCCACGGAACCGTCGTTGTGCCACAAGAAGTAGAGACGCTGCACGCCGGCCACGGAACCGGTCAGCGAGAAACTGGCATTCGTCCAGCTGGTCTGCTGATTCATATTGCCGCCCAGCTGTGTCGCACCGGCAGGTGTAGTATTGCCGGACGGCTCCACACAAGGTCCGAGGAACACCTTGAGGTAGTCGCAGCAGCTTTCGCCATTAGCCCTATAGTCGAAAGAGAGAGCATATTCGCCGTATGTCGGGTCGAAATAGATGTCGCGATAGGCCCACACGTTAGACTCGGTGGTAATGGTGTAATTGTTGGTCGCGCCATTGTCGTTGGAGATGTAAAGGGACGAGTCACCGCCATTGTTCACAGCGCTGCCGATGTACCACTGGTTGGTGGCCGTACCGTTGAGGATGGTCCATTGTGCGTTCTCAGTGCCGTCCTCCCAATTTTGGGTGTAGGGCAGTTGAGCGGGAATCTGCGGTGTGCGGAAAGAGACGGGGATCCAGAAGCTATAGTCACCCACGCCGCAGTTGGCGCGTACATACATAGTATAGTTGGTGCTGTTGCTCAGTCCCGTGACGGCATACGAGTTGGTGATGACAGAGGCTGTTGGGGTCGAGGATGTGTTGGGCACCTCATTGCCCGTGGGAATATAAACATCCCAGTCGGTCTCGTTGAAGCCAGCCGTCCAACTCAGCGTCCCGGACTGGCCGTCGGCACCCAGCTGCATAGTAACATTCGTGGGTGCAGGGCACGACACATCCGTGGTGAACACGCGCGGAGCGGACCAGGGACCGATGTCGCCCGAACAATTGGGCTTCAACCATACAGAATAGCTGGTGGAGGAGGTAAGGCCTGTAAGGTTGTAGAAAGTGTCAGTGATATTGGTGACCAACGTGCCGGTGAGGGTGTCAACAATGCCGGTTTCACCATACACAAGGTCCCAGGAGGAGACAGATTGTTGGAAATTCATCCAGTTGAGGTCGGCGGTGTAGGGGCCGATGTTGGCCACGTTGGGCGAGAGGCTTGCGCATCCAGACACAACGTACGAGATCCTTAAGTTCGGGCGGGCAGTGCTCGTGGAATTGGCCGCTGCCGTGCTGGTGGGGTCACAAGATGAAAGCGTGGTGCTGAAACGACGAATGTGTGCGCTGCCGCTTTGGGTGGTGTACCGGTAGCCGCAGTTGGGGTTGTTTGTGCTGTAATCGCTGTGCGCGCCCCTGAAAGAGACGCCCACCACCACATTGCTGGTGCCGTCCCAAACAAAGGGCTGGTCAAGCTGGATCATAAACCAGCCGGCCGGAGCGTTCCAGTCGCCGGAGTCCACCAACGTGAGCGTGTTGTACGGAACCCACGCGGAGGTGCCGGAGAAATAGTCGTTCGTACAATGCCCCATGTAGGTGCGGAGGTCCGACATGAGCGTCGCCCCTGTAGCATTGTAGAACTCAATGGCGGTGATGATGGCGCCTGCAGGCACGTTGGCTGCCGTAAACTCGGCGGCCCGGTAAATCTGCTGGGTCCAGGAATAGGCACCGCCATAGCTCATAGGAGCACCCGCGGCACCTCCCGTGCTAGTTTCACTGTTTCCCGTGCCAAACGTGGCAGTAAACTGCGCCTGCATAGCCAACGGCGCAAATGCCAAAAACATCAAAAGAAAGCGTAAAAAGTTCTTCATAGGATTTAGAATTAAATTATAAAATTGTCAGAATATTTTTCTTTAAAAAAGAGAGCACAAAAATAAGAAAAAAACAAACAAAACATTTTTTTTTAAAATTTTTACAAAAACCCATTTGCGATAAAAAAAACGGTCCCCGGGGATAACCGGGGACCGTTGGATTTTGCGATTTACGATTTTCGATTTTCGAAAGTCGCAAGTCGCAAGTCGTAAGTCGCAAGTCGGTATTATTGTTTAACGACGCGTTTCGTCACCACGCCCTTCTCGGTCGTCACCTTGACGAAATAGGTGCCCTTGGCGTAACCGCTCAGGTCGAGGTTAACGGTGTGGTCGTTCACACTCATCACATTCAGCAACTTGCCATAGACGTCATACACCTCCACATTCTCCATTCTCCATTCTTCATTCTTAATTTGGACAAGGCCCGTCGTCGGGTTCGGGAAGACCGTCACGCTGTTGTCCAGGGTGTAGTCGTTGATACCCGTTGTTGTGAGGGTGATGGTGGCGGAAGGATCGCTCGTCACGCCGTTGGTGCAATGGGCAATCACCTGCACTTCGTAGGAGGTCTCCGGGGTGAGACCCGTCAGCGTGTGCGGGTTGCTGGAGGTGCTCACCGTGTTCCAGGAGTCGGCGCCAGCCACTCTATAGTTGACATCCCAGCTGGTGACATCGCCCTGCTGCGTCCAGGAGATAACAGCGGAGTTATCCGTGATGCTGGTGGCCTCCACATTGGTCGGCGACGGGCAGGTCTCTTGCTGCTGGTTGTCCGTGGTGAAGCTCATCTCTGTGCCATAAACGGTGGTGCCGTTGAAGGTGATGAACGCCTTGAAGGTATAGCTCGTGTTCGGGGTCAAGCCGGTCAGGTTTGCCGAGAAGGTGTTGCCCGTGCCAGTGCCGGCAATCGGTGCGTAGGTGCCGCCCGTGGTGGCCTTCCACTCGAAGCCCTTCGCCGTGATGGTCACGCTGTCGGGATTCGTGATGGTAGCGTTCAGCGTGGCATTCGTCTGTCCGACAGAAGATGCAGCATTGGTAGCCACGGTCGGGTCGGTGACTGCAGGGCCGGAACCGCTACAATCCGTGGTGAAGGTGTAGGTGGTGTAGGTGTCCATATCCGTATGGGTGTACAGCTGCGTGCCGTCCGGCTTTATCACCGTGATGCCGGCCTCGTCGTCGTAACTGCCCGAATGCCACACCAGCGAGGTGCTGATGTTGTCGCAGAGGGAGACCGTGATGGTGTCAATAGTCATAGTGGAGGAGAGACCGTGGTCAATAGCCTCAACCGTGGCCATAACCACACCGTTCTGCTCCACGGTCAGGTAACCGCCGTTCCAGCCGTCACCGTAGCCGTCGGTCGCGACGAACGTGTAGGTGCAACGGTCTGCAGCGCTGCAAGCGGAAGTGCTGAAGTTGACAGAGTTCCAGGTGGAGTAGGAACCATCACCGCAATCCGAGCGGATATAGGCCACATACGCCGTAGTGGCGGTCAGTCCCGTAATATTGTAAGTGTTGACATTGGTAACCGTGATGGGCGTCTCGTTGTCGGGGTTGATGCCCGGAGCACCATATACAATCTCGAAGTTGGTCTGGGAACCGCCAAAGTTGCTCCAGTCAAGCGTAGCCTCCGTGGTGGAGATGTTGGTCACCGTCAGGGCAGGCGAGACACAGCTCACGCAAGTGGTGAGGATTTCAAAGCCGGCGTATTGACCGGAACCGTCCGTGTGGAAATAGATGGTCAACGGACCCGTGGAGGAGGTGATGGTCGGAATCTGGTAGGTTACGCTGGAAGAGCTCTGGTCGGTCTGCAAAATCTGGTTGGCAGTGCCCACACCATCGTAGATGGTCAGGCGGTCCCACGTGCTGCTCTCGGCCACCAAGGTGCCGCTGATCTGCACGAATTGGCCAGGCTGGTCAGGATAAAGCACCAGATAGGCATCGACAGAGTTGGAATAGACTCCGTTGGAACCGCCGTCGTCATAGATGGCTGCACCGCAGGTGTAAAGGGTGTCCCAACCGGAAGTGTGCATATTGTAGGAACCCGGAGTGGCCGCGACCGGACCGCGCCAGTAACTCTGGTCACCGCCGCAGTCGGCCTGCACATAGAACTCGTACGGCGTGCCGGAAGCCAGATTGCTCACGGTGACCGTAGGCGTGGTGTTCACATTCTCGATGTTCGTGACCACCGTGTCAGGATCGAATCCCGCAGGTCCATAGACCACATTCCAGTCCGTGGCCGTGCCGGTCTCCGTCCAGGTAAGCGTCACCGAGGAGGAGGTGGTGTTGGTAACCGTCAGGTTGTTCGGTCTCGGACAAGTGGGGATTGCTCCGATTTCCAGATTGTCGATGTAGGCATAGCTGTAGGTGGAAGCGTATTCGTTCTTGAAGGCGATATAGTGGCCGTTGCCCGTGTAGGTGTTGAAATACACCGTCTGCTCAATCCAGTCGGAGACATTGGTGGAGGGCTGCAGGGTGGCCACAGGCACGAAGGTGCCGGCGTCATTAGGATCGGTCATCACACCCACAATCAGGCGGTCGGTGCTGTATGTGGCTCTGTACATGAACACGGCCTGCAGGCTGGAGATGTTGATGTTGGCGTCAAACTCCGGCGTGGCGGCAATGTTGTAGGTGCCGGAACTGCCGGCATAGAAATAGAGGGAGCCCGCACCCGCGTAGCTCGTGCTGTTGACATAGGGTCTGTCGGAGGAGTAGGTGTTGATCTTGCCCCAGCAGGTAGGATAGTGGCCTTCGCCCGTGCCGTAGCTATCAAAGTTCTCCACGAAAGGCAGCGTTGCAATCTGCCCGCAGGAGGTGCGGAAGTCCGCACTTCTCCAGTCGCTGACCTCACCGCCGCCGCAGTCGGACTGCATTCTTACGGTATATTCTACGTTGGCGTTCAGGCCCGTGATGGTATAGGTGTTGCCCGTAAGGCCGGAAACCGGTGTCCAGATGGTGTCAGAAGCGGCCTTGTACTCCAAATTCCAGAGGCTTTCCGTATAGCCGGGAACCCACTCAATCACAGCGCTGGTTTGGTCAACGGAGACCACAGCCATATTCGGGGCGATACAGGTGGCGACACTGTCGCAAGAACCGCCGAACTTCACGTTGTTGCGGTACGTGGTCGTGCTGTATTCGCTGCTGCCGGAGTTCGGCGCACTGGTAGTGGTGTAGGTATAGGAGTCACTGTACCACAGATGGCTGGTGTTGCTGGGCACACTGTGAACGGTAAATGAGTTGCCGGATGACCAGGAACTGTTCTCGTCGATGACGATCAGCACCAGGTTGTCCGTGCCGTTGTACTGGAACGGCGTGGTGAAATCAAACGTGTTCCAGCCCACCACGAAATTGTGGGCGCCCTGGAAGCAGAGCTGGGCAGAGTCAGCGGGAATCCACGCCGCGGAAGTGCTCTGGGTCGTGTGCATCAGGTAGATCTTGAAGTTGCGCTGCTGGCCGACCGCAGTCATCTCGAAGGAGACGGAATTGATGGCGCTGGCGCCGTTCATTTCGGAGGCGAGGAATATCTGTTGGGAATAGCCATTCTTATAGGTGGAATAGGACGGGAGATAGCTGTTGGTGGTGGTACCGTTTCCAACCGTAAACTCACCTCCTGCCAGGCAGTGCGTGACAAAATTCTTGTTGATCGTGTCGGCGGTGCCTGCCGCGCAGTTGCTATAGACTCTCACCTCGTAGGCGGTGAGCGGCGTCAGGCCCGAAAGGAAGAGGCTGGTGCCCGTGACAATTTGCGGCACCCAGTTGTTCTGGCCGGCCTCCGTATATTCCACGGTATAGTCGGTAGCACCCACCAGGGCTGCAGACCAGGATATAAGGGCGGAAGAGCCCGTCACTTGGCTGACGGTCACGTTGCGGGGCTCCGAACAGAGCGGGTTCGTGGTAAAGGTGACACGCTCCCAGGTGGCGTAGGTGCCGTCACCGCAGTCGGTGCGGATACAGACATCGTAGCTCGTGTTGTCCGTCAATCCCGTAAGCGTGTAGGAGGTAACGTTCGTCACAACGTCCGGGGTGGCATTGTTGGGGTTGAAACCGACAGGACCGTAAGCGATCTCGAAATCGGTCTGGGAACCCGCGAAGGTGCTCCAGTCGAGGGTGGCCTCGTCATAGCTGATATTGGTTACCGTCGGGGTAGGAGACACGCAGTTCACACAGGTGGTGAAGAGTTCATAGCCGTTGTATTGGCCGGAAGCATCGGTGCGGAAATAGATGGTCAACGGACCCGTGGTGGAAGTGATGGTCGGAATCTGGAACGGCGTACTGGAAGAAGACTGGCTGGTTTTCAGAATTTGGTTGGTGGTGCCCACGCCATCGTAGATAATCAGGTAATCGTACGTGGAACTCTCGGCCACTAAGGTGCCGCTAACTTGCACGAAGCTGCCCGGCTGTTCCGGATAAATGACCAAATAAGCATTGACAGAGTTGGAATAGACTCCGTTAGGACCGCCGTCATCGTAAATGGCGGCACCGCAGGTGTAGAGCGTGTCCCAACCGGAGGTACCCATATTGTAGGAACCCGGGGTGACAGTCACCGGACCACGCCAGTCGCTGACATCGCCACCGCAGTCAGACTGCACATAGAAATCATAGGACACACCACTCGTAAGGTTATTGATGGTGACCGCGGGAGTGGTGGACACGTATTCAATGTTCGTCGTCACTGTGTCGGGATTGAAGCCCGCCTGACCATACACCACATTCCAGGCGGTGGCGGTGCCTACTTCGGTCCAGGAGAGACCGACGCTGTTGCTGGAAGAGCTCGTCACTGTCAAGTTGATAGGTTTTGTACAATTGGGTATGTCTGCGAACCTCACATCATCGATACCAATACCATATCCGTAGTTGTCGGTATGCTCGAAGGCAACTTGATAGACGGTTCCAGGGATAGTAATGCTCTCGGCAGTCCAGTTTGGAGCCGCAGCAGTGTATGTGGCTTGCAACTGCCAAGCACTGTCAGCAGCAGCACGGGAGTAAACACGGAGTTCGTCAATATCGCTGCCCCAAGCACGCATCACGTATGCAAAATCAAGCATCATACCATTTTGAACACCGTCGAGAATCGGAGAGATTAATTTGGTCACATTGCCAGTACTCACGTGGGTGATCAAAGCATTTTGAGTCCCGTGGAATGAACCTGTGCTGGTGCTGTAGTCGCCCGTACCGATAGCCCAGGAACCGCTGCCTGAAGTACTCCAGCAACTAATTGTACCACTGTTGCTCTCAAAAGTTTCGGTATAGGGCAAGGTGAGGGCAGCGCAAGCGGTATTGGCTGTCACTGTAGCATAACCCGTAGCGATATCGCCACCGCCACAGTCGGTTTCCACACCAAAAGTATAGGATGTATTGCCGGTAAGACCTGTGATTGTGTAGGTCAGACCCGTGATTCCACCCTGAATGAGTGTGGTGTCGCTCATATCGTAGATGTTGTAGGTGGCACCGGTGTTGAGAGCATCGGCCCACGTGAGGGTTAAACTGTTGGTAGTAGTTTGAGAAGCGTCAACAGCCAAATTGGTAACCTTGAAACAGGTGGGAGGTGTACCGTACGCAAAAGTAGTCTTGGGAATGAAATCCCGTGCGGAACCAGAGATGTCACTTACACTTGTATAACTGTATCCTTGCCAGCTAGCGCCAGTGGCAGTGGTTCCGTAAAAATAAGCAGACGAGTAATCGCCTTCAGTCGTGTTGGTAATCTCAATCAGCAGATTGCCACCTTGATAGGTGTAGGACGTGGTAAAATCGATCTCCAAAGTGGACTGTGTGCCGTCAAGCGGACCCGTGTAAACTGTTGTGGCAGTCGTCATATCAACAAATGCTGTCAGGGCAGCATCTGTAACTTCCTTGACTTTGACCACAAAGTTGGCAGATCCCCACGAATCAGAGGCAGGGGAACTCAGATAGTAAGTCACACCCAGAATGTTTTCTCCGGTAATGTCTGTCGTACCGGTGAGCATACTTGAAGGATAGATGGTCTGGCAGCGCAAATATGCGTCTGCATAAAAGCCATAGACGGGCACATACTGGTTAGTCTCCGTGCCGTTGGCCACAGTCAGCGTGCTCTGCGCAAACCCGCTTACGCCCATTGTAAGAAGCATAAGCATCAAGAATAAGATTTTTTTCATAGAGTTAATTTTTAGTGGATGATGTATTGTCTTTTTTTTTACAATTTTCGTTTTGAAAAACAGGTTGCAAATATACTATTTTTTTTGTTGGAAACAATTTGTTAATAATTATGTCAAAAACACTGATTCATAGAGAGTTCAATATTCCAAGACTAAGTATTTCATTTTTCATAATATGCCTCATTTCGCGCTCCTTTGTCATTTATGCGGAGTACGATTTGCGACTTACGAGACGGGAGACGTAAGACGTAAGACTAAAGACTTTAGACGGGAGACTTTAGAACATTTGGCTTGAAGGCTGCCGGGCTTGGTAGGTGACCCGCACAAGCGACGAAGGAGCGCAGTGTGGGGCCGTGAGGAGACCCCTCGCAAATCAGGGGATTCCGCTCAACGCTGACGCGTTTCGCGGAATGGTGCGCCGCAAGCGGGAAGAAAAAAACGGTCCCCGGAAATCTCCGGGAACCGTGTTGTACGACGTGCGATTTGCGACTTACGATGCACGACTTCGCAAATCGCAAATCGTACATCGTAAATCGTCTAACGTCTTAAGTCTTAGTTCTTCACGACGCGTTTCGTCACCACTCCCCTCTCCGTTGTCACGCGCACGAAGTAGGTGCCCTTGGCGTAACCGTCCAGGTCGAGGGTAACGGTGTGGTCGTTCACAATCATCGTATTCAGCAGCTTGCCGTAAGCATCGTACACCTCAACACTCTCCATTCTCCACTCTTCATTCTTAATTTGTACAACGCCGCTGGTCGGGTTCGGATAGACCGTCACCATGTTGTCCAGGGTGTAGTCGTCGATGCCGACGCCTTGTGCCACTGCAACCAGTGTGTTGGACCAGTCGCTGACCAAACTGTCGTTGCAGACAGCCTGCACACGCAACTCGTACGTTTCATTGGCCTCCAGTTCTCCCATAAAGGACACTTCAGTGGTGTTCACCACCTTGGTGGCCCAATCTTGGGTACCCTGGATTCTGTATTGCAGGTTCCACTGGCTGGCACCGGCATTGTCGGTCCACCGCACAAAGAGGTAACCAGGGGCCTTGTCGATAACTTGACCCGTTTCCTCCAGGTTGGTCGGGGCATCGCAGGTCTCACCCTGCTGGCCGCTCGTGGTGAAGGTCATCTCACTGCCATACACGGTGGTGCCGTCATAGGTGATGAAAGCCTTGAAGGTGTAGCCCGTGTTCGGGGTCAGGCCAGTCAGGTCGGCCGTGAAAGTGTTGCCCGTGCCGGTACCGGCAATCTGCGTGAAGGTACCGCCCGTGGTGGCCTTCCACTCGAAGCCCTTGGCCGTGATGGTCACGCCGTCAGGATTCGTGATGGTGGCGTGCAGCGTAGCAGAAGTCTGTGCAATATTGTCGGCGGCATTGGTGGCCACGGTCGGGTTCGTGCTCGGACCCGTGCTGTCAGCCTCGAAGAGAGCCGTCAGCGTCAAAGAACCATACGACATAAAGCTGTTGGCGAGGAAATAGACGGAAACGTAGGTCGGAGCCAACGTGTCAGTCTGACCAGCGGCACTCAGCACCCAGTTGTTGAAGTGATAGCCGGCATTGGCTTCAGGATGGAAGGTCACCGTGTCGCCAGTAATGTATTGGTAGGTGCCAGGAGCAGGTACCGTGGTGCCCATAGTGGCATCGTTGACGGCGAAGGTCACGGTCAAAGTGTCAGGGGCAGGCGGAACGTAAGCACCCTGGAACAGGGAGATGTCGTCAATAAGCAGGTAGTTCTCGTTATAGTCAACGTGGTGGAAGGCGAGATAGACGCTCTGACCGGCGTATGCGCTCAAGTTAACCGTCTTCATCGTCCAGTTGCCGGCAGCGACAGAGTAAGGATACACCACAGTGGTGAAGGCTGCCGTGTCGTTGGTGGTGGTGGAGAGAACCACGCTGTAATGGTCGGGATAACCGGAACTGGTAATCTCCCACCAAGCGAAGGTGAGGCTATCGGTCGTGTTCGGAAGGACGAACTTCGGCGAAATCAACCAAGCGTCGGCGTGCATTGCGACAGTGCTCCAACTCCAAGAAGAGGCAGCGTATGAGCCGCCGTGAGCATCAACGCTGGAGAGACCCGCGCAGTTGAAAACGCTCCACGGTTGACCGTCGCTACTGCCGTTGATGGTGGACCAGCAACCTATGCCGTTCTCAAAGCCTTCGTTGTAAGGCAGCGTCGTGACATCCGCGCATTCCGTGGTCGCAGAGACATTGACCACGATGGAGCTATCCGTAGCCGAACAGATGGCCTGCACACCAAACACATAGTTAGTGGCAGCGGTGAGGCCGGTGAATGTGTAAGTGGTGGTGGTAACGGTGGCCACAGGAGTGGTGCCATTGTAAATAGCGTAGCTGGGAGCCGTGCCGTTCCAAGTGATGGTGGCCTCATCAGCCGTGACATTGCTGGCGGTAAGACTGGTCACAGGCAGACAGTCGGGCTGAGTGCCAGGGGTAAAGGCAAAGGTGGTCTTAGGCAGGAAGTTTTGTTGGTTGATGCTTGTGCCGTAGCCACCCATAGAAGCGCCAGTGGCAGAAACACCGTACCAGGTGCAACTGCTCCAGGTGCCGGAAACAGTCTGCAGGAAGCCAATCATAAGATTACCTCCCATATAGACGTATGGATTGGTGAACGTAACTTCCATAATGTTGTTGCTGATGGAGAGAGTACCAGCATACACCTGGGTCATAGCGCTATAATCGGAAAGAGCCGCGACGGTCGTATCGGTCGTCTCGGTCAAATAAACATTGAATTCAGCAGCACCCCAGTTCACATTGGCATTGCTGGAATAGAAGGTCATTTTGGTAATGGTGTCAAACTGCATAGCCGTGAGGCCGGCAGCAGGAATGATGAACTGGCTCTTGGTGATGTTGTCAACCCACGTTCCGTAAACCGGCACATAGTTGTTGGTGGCATTACCGTCGTTCACGGTGAGCAAGTAGGCGTTGGTCGGGGTGAACGTGTATTGGCTGCTCCACACACTCATATCATTCACATCGCAGATGGCGCGCACCTTGACCAAATAAGCGGTATCAGGAGTAAGACCAGTGAAGTTGTAAGGATTGGCGGTGGTGGTGATGAGGTTGGCGGTGTCACCGTTGAGGCAAATCTGCCATTCGGTGGCGGTGCCGTTCTCCGTCCAGCTCAAAGAAGCCACAGTGCCGTCGCCCGGGGTGAGCGTGGCGGCAAGACCCGTGGGAACCGGACAGGAAATCAGTGTGGTGAAGTTCACCGTCATCGTGTCGCTGCTAACAGTCGTGCAGTTGGCAACCACACCAAAGGTGTATTGTGTCTCGGAAGTGAGTCCGGTAATGTTGTAAACAGTGTCAGCCTGTGTGGTCAAAACAGTGCCATCGGTCATATTGATGACCGTGTAAGTGTTGGCGTCACCCGACCAGGTCAGCGTGGCCTCGTGGGCAGTAACGTTGCTGGCAGCCAGCGCAGTGACAGGGAAGCAGTAATCGCCGGTCATCTCGGTGACAACCACGCTGTCGATCCAAGCATAATATGCATAGTTGCCATAGTAGTGGACGGCCACTTGAGTGGCGTTGGCAGGAATGACGAAAGTGGCCTTCTCCCAGTTAATGGTCGAAGCGGAGCTGTTGGTGTTATAAGCCGTGGGATCCCAAATGGTGTCCGTAGGGGTAACATAACCAAAGTAGAGATAGTCATTGGCACGTGTGGCATAGACCACGTCCACATTGAGGGTATTAGCTGTGCTGCTGACATTCATCAGAGGAGAGAATCCGTACTGGTTGTAGTCGGAGGCGGAGCTGTAAGAGCTGAAACGCAAAACTTCACGTCCGTCTTCAGTGATGAATCCCATACCGTTTGCACCACCAATGTTGCCGGTAGCAACAAGCTCCCAACAATTGCGGGTGCCGCTGGTGCTTGCAAAGGTTTCGGTATAGGGCAAGGTAACGGCAACGCAAGCGGTATTGGCTGTCACTGTAGCATAACCCGTAGCGATATCGCCACCACCACAGTTGGTTTGTACACCAAAAGTATAAACAGTGCTGGCAGTAAGACCTGTAACCGTATAGGTCAAACCAGAGACTCCACTCTGAATGAGAGAAGTGTCGCTCATATCATAGATGTCGTAGGTAGCACCGGTGTTGAGCGCATCGGTCCACGTAAGGGTTAAACTGTTGGTGGTAGTTTGAGAAGCGTCAACAGCCAAATTGGTAACATTGAAACAGGAAGGAGGTGTACCGTACGTGAAAGTGGTCTTGGGAATGAAATCCTGTGCGGAACCAGTGACGGCACTCGCACTTGTAGAACTGTAGCCCTGCCAGCTGGCGCCAGTGGCAGTGATTCCGTAAAAGTAAGCACTTGAGTAATCGCCTTCAACCACGCTGGAGACCTCAATCAGCAGATTGCCACCCTGATAGGTGTAGGGCGTTGAAAACTCGATCTCCATAGTGGACTGAGTGCCGTCAAGGGGACCCGTGTAAACCGTCGTGGCATTCGTCATATCGACAAATCCTGTCAGGGTAGCATCTGTAACTTCCTTGACTTTGACCACAAAGGAGGCAGTTCCCCACGAATCATAGGCAGTGGAGCTCAGATAGTAAGTCACCCCCAGAATGCCTTCTCCGGTAATGTCTGTCGTACCGGTGAGCATACTTGAAGGATAGATGGTCTGGCAGCGCAAATATGAGTCTGCATACCAGCCATAGACGGGCACATACTGGTTAGTCTCCGTGCCGTTGGCCACAGTCAGCGTGTTCTGCGCGAACCCGCTAATGCCCAATGTGAGAAACGTGAGCATCAAAAGTAGAACTTTTTTCATACTGTTTTTTTGTTTTTTGTGAATAAATTAGTGATTAATAATTGTATTTGTTTGTTGATAGTTTTCAATTTTCGAGAGAGCAAATAAAGCCTCTTTTCTATCAAAAAAAACAGCGGCAAATATACTATTTTTATTTATAAGAAACAATTTGTTAATAAACGTGTTGAAAGTACTGATTTATAAAGGGTTTGTTATTCACAAATCTGGTATTTCATTTACATTATAGGCCCCACATCGCGCTCCTTTGTCGCTTGTGCGATGTGCGATTTACGATTTTCGATTTTCGAAAGTCGCAAGTCGTAAGTCGCAAGTCGCAAGTCGGTATTATTGTTTAACAACCCGTTTCGTCACCACTCCCCTCTCCGTCGTCACGCGCACGAAGTAGGTGCCCTTGGCGTAGCCGCTCAGGTCGAGGGTAACGGTGTGGTCGTTCACACTCATCGTATTCAGAAGCTTGCCGTAAGCATCGTACACCTCAACATTCTCCATTCTCCATTCTTCATTCTTAATTTGTACAACGCCGCTGGTCGGGTTCGGATAGACCACCACGTTGTTCAACTCGTACTCGTCGATGCCGCTGTGGTCCCCCTGGAAGGTAATGGTGTCGGAAGGATTGCTCCACAAGCCGTTGGTACAATGCGTGACCACATAGCCTTCATATAAAACGGAATCCTCCACGGTCAACTGGACGCCCGGGGTTGTCGTGATTACAGAATCCCACATACTTTCCGATACTTTCTTGTAGAAGAATTTCCATTCGTTGGCATCGCCTTCTTCCTGAGTCCACGAGATTATGGCATTGGGTGTCTTGAGTAAGATTACCTGGTTTACGTTTGTCGGGGCGGGACAGGTTTCCTGCTGCTCCTGGTTCGTGGTGAAGGTCTTCTCCGCACCGTAGGTCGTGCCGGAGGCCGTGGTGGCGAATGCGCGGAACGTATAGCTCGTGCCAGCCATCAGGCCCGTGAGGTCGTGACTCATCGTGGCACCCGTGACGTTCACGACGGTATATGCACTGGCCGAGGTCTCTTTCCACTCAAAACCACGCGCCGTGATGGTCTCATTACCCGGGGCAACAGAACCGTGCAGCGTGGCGGTCGTCTCCGTGACATTCGTGGCGTCATTCGTAGTCACCGTCGGGGCCACCACAGAGCCTTGCTGCGTGGTGAAGGTCTTCTCCGTACCGTAGGTCGTGCCGGAGGCCGTGGTGGCAAACGCGCGGAACGTGTAGCTCGTGCTCGTCGCCAAGCCCGTCAGGTCGTAACTCAGCGTCGTGCCTGTGGCGTTCACAGCCGTGTAGGTGCCGCCCGAGGTGGCCTTCCACTCGAAGCCTTGCGCCGTAATGGTCTCATTACCCGGAGTGATAGCGCCGTTCAGCGTGGCAGTGGTCTGCCCGACATTCGTGGCATCGTTCGTGGTCACTGTCGGGGCCACCACAATCAGCAACGTGGTGAAATGGGCCGTATCCGACCAGTTGGAGGTGGTAACCGCATTGCACACGGCCTGTACGCGCACGTCATACTGGGTGTTGTCTGTCAAACCCGTCAACGCGTATGTCGGATTGTTCGTCACCAAGATGGAATTCGACCAGTTGCCGGATGCCGCCTTGTACTGGAGGTTCCAGCTCGTTTCAGCATCGCCAGGTGTCCAGCTGATGGTGGCGGAGGTGGGTGCAATGCTGGATGCTGTCACGTTGGTCGGGGCGCTGCACGGCACCGGGGCAATGCTAACCTCAATGTCATCCACATAGCCGGTATTGCTGATGGAGCCTGTTGAACTCGGCGACACCTTCAACGCAATATAAGAACCTGTGCCCATATAGTTGCTGAAATCGACTGTGAAATTGGAGTAATTGACATCTGTAGGCGAAACCGTTTGTATCAACGCGAAAGAAGTGGGATCAAGAGGATTGTCCATCACACCCACTGTGATCACGAAATCGTTGCTGGTCGAATTACTGCTTTGACGGGCCCAGAATGAGAGTTGCAGCGTGTGGATAGGATAGGTGCTCACATCAATTTGGGGAAGAATGGCGTATTGTTCGCCATAGTCGGTGCTGCCCGAATTGGTGTAGAAGCGGATAGAGTTGATCCCACTGTGAGCATTGTTGCTATTGCCTGTACTGTAAACAATGGGATATCCTACGTAGGGTGAATAGGTGCCTGACAGGTGGTTCCAACAAGCGGGCAGGTTGTTCTGGGTTCCAGCGGTATTGCCTTGCACGCCTTCAAAGTCTTCGGTGTAGGGAAGCGTCGTAATGGGATTACATTCCGTCATTACCAGCAATGGGGTGGCAAACTCCGACAGGTCACCATTGCCGCAATCAGCCTGCACACGGATCTGATAGGGTGAATGGGAAAGGAGGTTTGCAAGAGTGGTTTGCGGAGTGCCCGACACATTCTGTGTCATCCAGACCGTGTCGCTAAACAGCTTGTAGTTCACAATCCAGTTCGTCTCACTGCCATTCGCATCCCATTCAATCGTGATAGAGCTGCTGGTGACGGAGGTGGAACGCACATTGTTGACAGGACGGCAAGTCGGGGCCACGGAGAGTTCTATATCATCCACATAGCCGGCGTTGTAGGAGGCTACTGGCGACTTCACCATCAGCGCAATGAAATTGCCACTACCCGTGTAGGAGTCGAAATAGACCGTGAACGGCTGATACGCATCGTAAACAAGACTCACGGTATCCACCGGCACGAAGGTCGTCGGATCGAGCAAGTCGCTCATCACACCCACAACCAAGTTGAACGGATAAGAGGGACTGTACTTCTTGGCAAAGAACTTGAGTTGCAGGGAGGATATCGGATAGGTGGTCACATCCAAGCCCGGCAAAATGGCATATTGGTCGCCGTATGTGGTCGGACCTGAAGTGTAGCCGTAGAAGAAGACCGCATTGGCTCCCGAATAAGCGGGGTGGTCCTCTTGACTGCTATAGATAATCGGATAACCCGCATAGTTGTCGCTGGTACAGCCAATGCTCAGATGATGCCAACAAGAGGGCAAGTTGTTGGTGGTGACCGTCATACTAATGGAGCTCGGTTCACTATCGAAATTGGTGCTAAACGGCAGCGTGGTCATAACGTCACAATCCGTGGTAACCACAATCGGCAATGAGGGTTCCGAATAAGAGTCGCCACAATCGGCCAACACACGAATGTTATAGGAGGTGTTGGGCAGAAGACCCGTGATTTGGGCGGAAGTTGCGGAGACAAAATCCTCGTTCCAAACGGAGTCCGTAGTGGGTTTGTACTGCACCACCCAAGAGCTCTCTAAGCCATTGGGAGTCCAACTCACCGAGATGTCTGTAATTCCGATCTGGGTAACCTGCAGGTTACTCACACTGAGGCAGACTGGAATCTCATCCAGCACAATATTGTCGAAATAACCTCCATTATACGAAAGCGCAGGATCAATCGGAACATAGATGGCGATGTAACGTCCATTGCCGGTATAATCTCTCAAATTGATGTGGTGCAACTCATACTCCAAGGAGGTGCATATCAGCGTGTCCACCGGTGTAAAGGTGCTGTCATTGGTCGGGTCTGTCATCACACCCACGATGGCCTTAAGATGAGGATTGTTCGAAGAATATTTCCGCACATAGAAGGAGAGTTGCAGATCGTTTATCGACAGGAAATCAGCGTTGATAGGAGGCAAGATGGCATATTGTTCACCGTATGTGCCTGTGCTGTTGACATAGAAGCGCAGGGCGTTGACGGAGTTGTATGCAGAAGATACACCTCTGTACACGATGGGATAGCCCACGTATGACGAAGAAGTACCGCCGATGTTGAGGTAATTCCAACAGTCGGGCAGGTTATTAACCGAACCACTGGTGGCACCCTCCACCGCCTCGAAATTCACGATATAGGGCAAGGTTTTGATAGAATCACAGAGGGTGGACACCGTTTCGATAACGTATGCACTGTATCCTGTACCTCCCGAACAGATGGCTCTCAGATAGATGTCGTAGCTGTGGCCGAACTCAAGATTGGTAAGATGATAGAAGGTGTCGTTCTGCACGATGATGGGCGTAGATTCCGGCAACGTGGTACCAGCGGGCACGGCACGGATCTCCCAAGATGTTTCGTTGCTGCCGGGATGCCACGTCAACATCACGTCGTGGGAATGCACGTCGCTGATGGTGAAGTTGGTCGGATCATTGCACAACGGGGCATAATCCACTCTGATATTATCTACATATATGCCATCACCACGACCTTTGAAGGAGATATACTGCCCGTTGCCAGTGTAAGAGGCCAGATTAATAGCTTTGTGCTCAAAGGTATTGGTGGCGGAACAATAGACTGAATCCACCGCCACAAAAGTTGAGGGATCGTTCGGATCGGTCATAGCACCCACCAACATATAGTAATTGGCACCACTTTGTCTCATATCGAAATTAACCTGCAGCGTGTTGAGGGGCAAGGAGGAATCGAACTCGGGCAGCGTGGCGATGCAATAGGTTGCGGTGGAGGAAAGGTTGCTGAAGAAATACATCGTGTATGGAGCACTGGTGTAGTAGGAGGAAGAAGTATAGGGATAACTGGTGGTGAGAGGCGTAGTTGTTGCGGTGGACATATACAGCCTGCTCCAGCAATCCGGGAACTTGGACGTACCGCCAAGGCCGTCAAAATTTTCGAAGAACGGCAGGGATGTAATCTGGTCACAAGCTGTTTGGAAGGATATTCTCAGCGGATCGGAGAGATATCCGTTGAAGCATTCGCTGACAACATACACGTCGTATTCCGTATTGCCAGTCAAATTGGTAAGGGTGACCATAGTATCGCTGGTGCTGGCAAACACGGCCGTGGCCAAATCCACCGTGCCTTTTTCTCCGTATGTGTAAAACCACGACACATTTTCTCCATCAGGCACCCAGTGCACGTCAACGGTGCTGTTGGTAATATTATCGACAAATACGTCGTTCACACGGGCACAAGGCGAGATATGAGTGATGTCGATGTCATCCACATACATAATATTGGAAGCATTATTCGGCATACGGAATGCCACGAAGTGCCCGTTGCCGGTATAGCCTGCTGTCGTAAGGGACATCTCCTGCCAGGTGTTAATGGTGTCGGGAGAAAGCGTACCTATCAATTCAAACGAGTTGTAATCATAAGGGTTGCTCATAATACCGACCTCGATGAAATAGGAGGCGCTGCTCTTCTTGGCCCAGAAGCGGATCTGCAGGCTGTCCATCCGCACCGAATTGTCGAAACGCGGGGTGGCGGCCAACGTGTAGTAGAGGGTGGTAGCATAGAAATAGACACCGTATGTGCCACTGTGCACGTAAGAGGTGGAGTTGGACGTATAGGGATAGGCACTTGTATAGTTGGTTTGGGTCACCCAACAAGGCACAAAATTACCGGCTCCGTTGCCCGTGGCATTTTCAAAACCCTCGGAGAAGGGCACCGTGGCCAACGGGGAACAGACCGTATGGAACAATTCTGTCACCCACGCACTCGTATCGGTACAAAGGGAACGCACCCGCACCTGATAGTCGGTGTTGGGAAGCAGGTTGGTGAGAGTATAGGAGGTGCTGGTGACGAGACCTTCATTGATCCAAGTCGGGCTGGAAGCAGCCTTGTACTCCAATTCCCAACTGGTTTCGTGATAACCAGGAATCCACTCCACTGTCGCAAATTCATCCACCACATCCGTGACGGACAGGGTCGGCGGGGCGCAGATGGTAGAGGTATTGCAGTGGATGAAACGGATATTCGGACGATTGGCATAAGCTGTGCCCGCAGTCAAGGAGGAGACATCCAGCGGGTCGTAGGTCGAGCTGCCCGTGTTGCTCAGGTATCGGGTCATACCACTTACACTACTGCAGAAGAACGTCTTGTCGGAAGTCACGGTGTTGGTGGCGGAGGTGTCGTGGTTGTGGATGGCCACCAAAAGGTTTGCCAAGCCATTGTAGTTGAAGACGGTGTCCAAAGTTATGGTCACCCAACCGCCCTCCGACATATTGGGCAGAAACTCCACATCGCCGGAAAACACCTTCTTGGCGGTGGTGATGTCAATCCAAGCGCTCATATCGGTAGCCATTGTCTCCATCATATAGATATCCACATTCCTCTTTGAGGAACCGGTACCAGCATATTGGAATGCCAATGCGTCAATGGCCATCTGTGTGTTCTGCATATCTTCGTTGGCACGATACAGTTGCTGGGAATAGCTATGCTTATAGGCTGTATATACAGGTACATAATAACTGGTGTTGGTTCCGGTACCCACTTGGAGGTGCTCCGGTATCAAGCACAAGGTAGAGAAGGTGCGCACCACCGGCACAGGGGTGCCGACATTGCATATCGGGGTGATGCGCACGTCGTATGACGTGGAGGGCTCCAATCCGGACAGTGTGTAATTCGTGCCGCTCACCTGCACGGGTGAAGACCAGTTGTTCTGACCGGTAACGGTGTATTCTATCGTATATTGGGTGCTCTCCGGCAGGGGATTCCGCCAGACTATTTTTGCCGTTGTTCCCGTGATATTCTTCACATTGACCTCTTCCGCAGGGAGGCATATATTCGCATAGTCGAGGACAATATCATCAACGAACGAGTATGTCGTACCCGTGGCAGTGGGAACATAGAAGGCAATGGAGACGGGAGTTGAATATTGGTCGGGGAGGAGAACGTGGAAATCTCTCCACACACCCAAGTTGTCATAGTCGTTGGTAGTGATATCTTTCAACAGGGTGAAGGTGCTGATGTCTGCCGGATCGGTCATCACACCCACCTGTATGCGACCATAGCCTGCGGTGGAGGCGCTCTTTAGGCCTTTGAAGTTGAGCATCAGCTCGCCGGCATTGTAGGCCGACAGGTCAAGCAGCGGAGTGGCGGCAAGGCTGTAGTACATAGAAGTGGCATAGAAATAGAGACTGCCCGTGCCGGAAGCGTGCTGCGAAGAATAGATGTAAGGATAGGGTGACGTGTAGTTGGTATAGCGAAGCCAACAGTCGGGAATCACACCCGCAGCAACGGCTGTCGTGGCAGTATAACTGTCGAAATTCTCCATATAAGGGAACGTGTCAACAGGAATACAACGGGTGGTGAAGGTCTCCACAATCGACCAAGCGCTGACTTCGGTGCCGCAGTTGGCACGCACATACACATCATATTCTGTGCTTGGCGTGAGCCCTGTCAGAGAGAAAACGGTATCAAACACGGTGGTGGCAACATTTGCATCCGCGGCGACTCCGTGAGGCATTACCGCCACATCCCAAGCCGCTTCATCGCCCATCGGCTGCCACGAAACGGTGGCGGTATTGTGAACCACCTCTTCCACAGCCACATACATCGGACGCTGGCAAGTAGGGATGGTTGACACCGTAATGTCATCAATGTTGCCCTGAAGGTAACTAGAGCCACTTAAAAGTTTCATCATACGGAAGGCAATAAACCTGCCCGTACCCGTATAGTTGCTGAAATCCACCACGTAGGTGTTGTAAGTCTGGGTCGGCATTGTCGTGGGAATGCTGATGGAAGCTACTGTGACGAAGGTGGAGGCATCAGAGGAGTCGGTCATCACACCCACATCAAAATTGAAGGCATACGTGCCTTGACGAGCAGCAGAGAACTCCACCTGCAAAGTGTTCATCGGATAGATGGTCTCATCAATGGACGGCAGAACACCATATTCGTTACCATGCCCTGTGCCGGAATAAAAATGCAATGCGTTGGGTTTACTTTTCGAATAGGTGGAGTTGGAATACACGATGGGATACCCCTTATAGGATGTGTTCGTCATCGTATAGTTGGTAACGATTGATTTCCAGCAAATTTGAAAGAGGTTGGAAGAGGTGGACGTCACCGATGTCAATCCTGAAACGGCATCGAAATTTTGAAAATAAGGCAAACTTGTGATGGTTCCGCACTGCGTTTGGGCTGTTACAGTATTGCTGTATTGTGAAGTATCACCCATAGAGCACACAGACCGCACCCGGAAATCATAAAACGAACTGGCACTCAAACCTGTGACGGTATAAGGGTTGCTGGTGGCTATAACTTTTGTACCGGTACCCTCTGCAAAACCCGGCATTCCATATTCAATCTCCCACTCCATTGCACTGCCGTTCTCCACCCAGGAAAGGGCAAGTGAGTTTTGAGTGGCGCTGTTGGATATCGCTGAGAGATATGTGGGCTTGGGACAGGTAGGGATTACATCCAACACAAGATCATCCACCAGGAAACTATTGTAATGTGTCATCGAATTATCCGGTTGGGGAGCCATCAAAGCGATGTACTGCCCAAGACCGTTATAATTGTTGAAAAAGACAGTGAAAGACTCATAGTTGACGGAAGTGGTCTCAATGGTATCCACCGGCACAAACGTGCTGACATCTGTCGGGGAAGACATCACACCAACCACCAAAAAGACATAGTATGAGGAGGTATTGCTATATCTCCGCAGATTGAAATCCAACTGCAGGGTGTTGATGGGATGAGCCGTCACATCTATCATCGGCAAAATGGCATATTGGTCCGAATAGGTAGTGAGACCAGCCGTGGTGTTCTGCGAGTGAAAACGCAACGCGTTGGGAGTTGAGTGCACATACGCGGAGGAATTGTAACAACTGGGGTAGTTCGCGTATGTGGCCGTAGACGCCACATTGTTATACCACTCCCATCCTGTAGGAAGCACGTGGTTGGTTAATCCAGTGGTGCTGGTGTTACCCGTAACCCCGTCAAAATTCTCCACGTATGGGAGATTTGTGATGGTTGTCTGCGCCTGAAGGCCCACCAAAGCCATTATCAGCGCAATAAAAACAAATAGATTTTTTTTCATAGCATTGATATTTAAATTGTTGTTTTATCCCCAAAAAAAGTGGCAACAAAAATAAAAAAAATATCCCGTATTTTCTACTGTTTTTTTTTGCGATGTGCGATGTGCGATTTACGATGTGCGATTTACGATGTGCGATTTGCGATTTACGATGTGCGATTTGCGATTTGCGAGACGGGGGCGCCAATTCCCCTTCTGTTGCAGAAGGGGTGCCCGAAGGGCGGGGTAGTAATATCGAGGTGCGAGGTGCGAGACGGGAGACGTAAGACAAAAGATTATAGAACATCTGGTTTGAAGGCAGGCCTTTAGGTCTGCCGGGCTCGGTAGGAATGCAACGCACGGGAACCCCCCGTCGCAGGCCGTAGGTCTGCGGGCAATGCAACGATGACCGCCGTGTCCCGGATTTGTTTTGCCCGCACCCCGCTGGGGTGCGATATGCTCCCACACCCGCCCTACCCTACCAAGCCCTGCAGCCCCAAAAGGGCTGCAAGACCACATTCAATTGTGTCGTCCCTGCCGTGTGCGAGGTGCGATTTACGATTTGCGAGACGTAAGACTTAAGACGTAAGACTTTCCTTGAGCAGTCCCGAAGGGACAAAATCCCAGTAACCCCGCACAAGGCGAAGCCGCAGTGTGGGGTGAAACGCACAAGCGACGAAGGAGCGCAGTGTGGGGTCGTGAGGGGGCACGCACAAAAAAAAACGGTCCCCGGGGATTTCCGGGAACCGTTGGTGGTTTGCAAGGTACGACGTGCGATTTGCGACTTACGATGTACGATGCACGACTTCGCAAATCGCAAATCGTAAATCGCAAATCGGTCTTAGTTCTTCACCACTCTCTTCGTCACCACGCCTCTCTCGGTCGTCACGCGCACGAAATAGGTGCCCTTGGCGTAACCGCTCAGGTCGAGGTTGGCGGTGTGGTCGTTCACAATCATCGTATTCAACAGCTTGCCGTAGGCATCGTACACCTCCACATTCTCCATTCTCCATTCTCCATTCTCAATTTGAATGAGACCTGTGGTCGGGTTCGGGAAGACCGTCACGCTGTTGTCCAGAGCGTAGTCATTGATGCCCGTCGTTGTGAGAGTCACTGTCGCGGAGGGATCGCTTTCCAGACCGTTGGTGCAGTGCGCGATTACCTGCACGTCATACGAGGTGGACGAGGCCAGGCCTGCCAAGGTGGTGGTCGTCGACGTGACTGTCAGCGTGTACCAAGAGTCAGCCGCGCTCTCTTTGTAGAGCACATCCCAGCTGCTGGCCGTGCCGGGCGCCTGCGTCCACGACACCACAGCGGTGTTCGACGTGATATTCGTTACCGTCACGTTGGTCGGCGACGGGCAGGTATCCTGCTGCACATCCTGCGTGGAGAAGGTCATCTCTGCACCATATGTCGTACCCGAAGCGGTGGTGGCGAAGGCGCGGAAGGTGTAGCCCGTGTTCGGGGTCAAGTTCGTGAGGTTGTGGCTCATCGTGTTGCCCGTGGCGGTCACTGCAGCATAAGAGCCGCCCACAGTGGCCCTCCACTCAAAGCCGCGCGACGTGATGGTCTCGTTGCCCGGAACTATGGTGCCGTGCAGCATAGCGGCAGAGGAGGAGATGTTGTCGGCGGCCTGTGTGGTCACCGTCGGAGGCGTCACCGGAACAGATGCCGTGGTGAAGGCGGCGATGCCAGACCAGAGCGAACTCTCGGTGGCGCTGCACACCGCACGCACGCGTACCTGGTACTGCGTGCCCGCCGTCAGACCCGTAAGGTTGTGGCTCGGCGTACCCGTCACGGTAATGTCGTTCGACCAGTTGCTGGCTGAAGCAGCCTTATACTGCAGATTCCAAGCGGTCTCCGTACCACCGGCCGTCCAGGTAATGGTGGCCGACGTCTGCTGGAGGTTGGAGGCCGTCACATTCGTAGGAATGGCGCAAGCGCCAATCTGGGAGGAGTCAAGGGCAATGACCAGGTTGTCCATTCCGGCATAGTAGGAAGTGGTGGCACCGTAATTACCGCTCTTGAAGGCGATGAAGTGACCCGTGCCCGTGTAGTTGGCGAAACTCACCTGACGATCCACCCAAGCGGAGACGGTAGCGCCCGGCAAAACAGTATCTACCGGCACAAAGGTGCTGGCATCCGACGGGTTACTCATCACACCCACCACCAGAACGGTGGCGTAAGAAGTGGAATTACCCCTGAACTTAAAGGATGCTGTCAAAGTATTGACCGGTATCGAGGCGTCGAATTCGGGCGTGATGGCGATATTGTATGTGCTGCTGGAAGAGAAGAAGTACAAGCCGGCAACAGAACCGCCGTAAGCGTATGAGGAGTTGCAATAGGGACGGTCACCACTGGTGTAGGTGTTGATTTTGGACCAGCAGTGCGGATATGCCGCAGTACCCGTGCCATAGCTGTCGAAGTTCTCCGTGTAAGGCAGTTGCGTGACGGCATCGCACAGGGTTGAACCCGTTGCAGCATTGGACCAGTAGCTCTCATCACCGGCACCGCAGACGGATTTCACATAGAAGTCATACGTGGTGCTGGCGCTCAGGCCCGTGATGGTCGTGGAGGGTGTGCCCTGCACGTTCACCGTGCTGCCCGTGCCTTGCGTGAAACCAGACGGACCATATTCCACCACCCAGTTGCTGGCAGTGTTGTTCTCTGTCCAGCTCAGGTTAATGGATGTGGTAGTAGGATTGCTCGTCGTCACATTCGTGGGCTTCAGACAAGTAGGAACGTTCCCGATTTCCAGATTGTCGATGTAGGCATAGCTGGAGGTCGAGGTGTACGCGTTCTTGAAGGCAATGTAATGGCCTGTGCCCGTGTAGTTGTTGAAATAGACCGTTTTCTCCACCCAAGTGCTGGCAGTGGATGCCGGAGAAATTGTCTCAACCGGCACGAAGGTGCTGGCGTCCGTAGGGTTGGTCATCACACCCACAATCAGGCGGTCGGTGGAACTGCTGGCTCTATACATAAACACGGCCTGCAGGTTGGAGATGTTGATGCTGGCATCAAACTCCGGTACGACGGCGATGTTGTAGGTGCTGGCACTGCCCGCGAAGAAATAGAGGGATGCCGTGCCCGCATAGTGCGTGCTGTTCACGTATGGTCTATTGGCAGAATACGTATTAATCTTGCCCCAACAGAGAGGATAAGCACTTTCGCCCGTACCGTATGTGTCGAAGTTTTCCGTAAAGGGAAGCGTGGTGATGGCATCGCACGCTGTGCTGGCGGAACAGACCGATGAGAAAGCACTCACATCGCCACCACCGCAGTCTGCCTGTACATAAAAGTCATACGTGGTGCTTGTATTCAGACCTGTGATGGTTGTGCCCGGAGTGCCCTGCACCTGAACCGTTGTGCCGGTACCCTGAGTGAAACCAGTCAAACCATATTCCACCACCCAGTTGGTAGCAGTACCGTTCTCGTTCCAGTGCAGGTCGATGGAGGTGGTGGTGATGTTGCTCGCCGTCAGGCCGGTGGGCTTCGGACAACTCGGCATAAGACCCACCATAATATTATCCACATAACCGTAGTTCATACCCGTAACCGGCTGCGGAGCTAAAAGGCCAATGTAGGTGCCTGGACCGCTATAATGGCCTAATGGAATCTCATAGAGGGTGTGCGCAGTGCTTGTGATATTCAATGTGTCAATGGCCGTGAAGGAACTCATACTCGCCGGATTGGCCAACACACCTACCACCAATTTGAACGGATAGGTGGTATTCAGTGCCCGGGCATAGAAGGACACCTGCAGGGTATTCATCGGATACAAATTGTCGTCAATCGGAGGCAGGATGGCCATTTGGGAGCCATACGTGCCCGTACCGGAGTAGAATCTCAGGACATTGGTGCCAGAATGGGCGTTTGTAGAACTGCTGTAGATGATCGGGTAGCCCGTGTAGCTGGTGTTGGTGCCGGTGTTGAGGAAAGACCAGCAGTTCGGCAGGTTGTTCACAGACACAGAAGTGGAGGTGGCTCCGGTGTGGGAGTCAAAGTTCTCAACGAAGGGAATGGAGTCGATAGCAGCGCAAGCCGTGCTGACCGTATATGCCGATGAGAAGTAGCTCAGATCACCACCGCCACAATCAGCCTGCACATAGAACGTGTAGCTCGTATTGGCCGCCAGACCCGTAATGGTGTACGGGTTGCTGTTGGCAATCTCAAGCGTGCCGACGCCAGAGCCAGGATTGAATGTACCTTGACCATACTCGATGTTCCAAGACGAGGCGGTAGAAAGATCAGTCCAACCAAGCGTGATGGAATTCGACGTGACCGCCGTGGCCGTCAAGGATAACGGCTTCGGACATGTGGGAATGTTTCCTATTTCCAAATTGTCAATGTAGGCATAACAGCCGGTCGTAGTATATTCGTTTTTGAAAGCTATATAATGGCCTGTGCCGGTATAGTTGTTGAAATAGACCGTTTTCTCTATCCACGTGGAAACCGTGGAGGCCGGTTCGACTGTATCGACTGGCACAAAAGTGCTGGCATTTGCAGGGTCGGACATAACACCCACAATCAGACGGTCTGAAGCATTGGTGGCCCTGTACATGAACACAGCCTGCAGATTAGTGATGTCGATATTCGCATCGAACGGCGGCGTGACGGCGATGTTATAGGTGCCGGAACTGCCCGCATAGAAATAGAGGGAGGCTCCGCTTGTACCGTAGTGTGTCGTATTGACATAAGGCCTGTTGGAGGAATATGTGTTGATCTTGCCCCAGCAAGACGGATATTCGCCGTTCTCGCCAGTAGCATAGCTGTCAAAATTCTCCATATAGGGCAGGTTGGTAATTTCACCACACTCCGTCATAAAGTCGGCTGTTTTCCAACTGCTGACATCGCCGCCGCAGTCGGACTGCATTCTCACATCATAACGGGTGCTGGGATTCAGGCCTGTGATCGTGTAGCTGCTGCCCGTAACACCGGTGATACTGGTCCAGAGGGTGCTGGATACCGGTTTATATTCCAGGTTCCAGGAGTTCTCCGTGTTACCTGGAGCCCATATCACCGTTGCAGAAGTCTGGTCAACCGCACTCACAGCCATATTCGGGGCAATGCAGGTTGCCGTATTGTCGCAAGGACCGCCAAACTTCACATTGCTGCGGTTGCCGGAACTATAGGAACTGCTGGTGGATACAGCCGTGGGATTTGAAGGTGAGGGGTTGTTGCTGTCACTATAGTAATACAACGACCTGTTGGCCGAGGCGGAATGTACATAAAAGGTATAAGCAGAACCATCATAGTCGTTGCTGTTGTCATCCACAGCCACCACCAAGTTGCTCGTGCCGTTGTAGTGGAATACGTTGTTGAATGGGAAGGTGTTCCAACCCTGCGTGCAGTTGAGGTTTCCAGAATAGACCAAAGTGAGACTGTCGAGCGGGACATAGTTGGAAGTGCCAGTGAACGTACTTTGAGTGGTATGTCCCAAGTAGATGTTCACACTTGTCTTTTTTGTCGAGGGAGAGGAATAGGCGTATTGGAAAGAGATGCTTTGGATGTCGGTGGGGCCGTTTAGCTCTGAAGCCAGGAAAATCTGCTGGGAGTAGGTGTATCTGTAGAAGTTGTTCACGGGGAGGTAGTAGTTGGTGGTTGTGCCGGTGCCCACCTCAATTTCTCCGCCCGCCAAGCAGCCGGTGGTAAAGTCGGCAGTTTGCCATGTACTCTCACTTACGCCACAATTGGCCTTTACACGAACCTCGTAGTGCGTCTGCGGATTCAAGCCGGAGAGGAAGTGGGTGGTGCTTGTTACACCTGTCTCCGTGGTCCAGTTGCTCTGGTTGTATTCGGAATACTCCACAATGAAGTCCGTTGCCATACCAGCAATACCCTCTTCCCAAGTCAGCAGGGCGGAAGAGCCGGCCACGTTGGACACATTGAAGTTCATAACCGGAGGACAAGCGGGGATGGGCTCCACCACAATGTTGTCCACGTGACCCGTGTTGTAAGTAACGCCATTCATAGCGTGGGTCGGAGCATAGATCGCAATGTTCTTGCCCGTGCCTGTGTAATTGCTGAAATAAACCGTGTAGGTGTGATAGGCGGTTTCGGTTTGGACTATCGTGTCAATAGGCACAAATGTACTGACACTCGAGGGATCGGACATAACACCCACAATGAGTGTTACGTTTGCGTATGAGGTGCTGTACTTGCGCACATCCAACGTCATTTGCAGCGTGTTGATCGGATTGTAGTTCACATCGATGGGCGGCAGCACGGCATACTGGTTGCCGTAGTCATACGAGGTGGTCGTGCCAGTGTAGAAACGCAGCGAGTTGGAGCCGGAATTGGCATACGAAGAACTGTTATATACAATCGGGTATCCCACATAGCTGCTGTAGGTACCGCTGTGATTGGTCCAACATACCGGCAGGTTGGCGACAGTGCCGGATGTCGAGCCCGGCACATTGTCGAAGTTGCAGGTGAAGGGCAGCGTCTGAAGATCTTCACATTGGGTAGTGAAAGAGGTGGAAACATACTCACTGTGTCCACCTTGCGGACAGACGGCGCGCAGATAGATGGTGTATTGGGTGCCGGATGTCAGCCCTGTGAGTGTTTCCGTATTGGTATAAACGTTGTACAACGTGCCCGTGTTCATAGGAGCGTTGCCTTGTACGAGCACCATTTCCCATTCGGTTTCCGTGCTGCCGGCCGTCCAGCTGACAGTGGCATCGGTCGTCGTGACATTCGAGACTTGCAAGTTGGTAGGATAGGTACAGGCTGGAGCTACATCCAACATCACGTCATCAATGTAGTTGGGAGAAGCCGAAGTGTATGTCACACCGTCCGGCTTCGGAATCATAATGGCGATATAGCTTCCTGTTCCCGTATAGTTGGTAAAATCGACGTGGTGCGTTCCGATAGTCGTGCTCGTCAGCGTCACCGTATCCACTGGCACAAAAGAGCTGGCACTGGAGGGATTGCTCATCACACCCACGATGATGATGTTCACGTAAGTATCGGTAGTAGTGTAGCGTCTTGCCTTGAAGGAAAGGCGCAGCGTGTTGATGGGCAATGTGTTGACATCCATTTGGGGTAAAATGGCATATTGGTCGGCGTATGTCGAAGTGCTGGAGCCGTAAAAATAGAGGCATTGGGTGCCCGAGGAAGCGTATGTTGAACTGTTGTACACCGTGGGACAACCTGCATACGATGTGCCTGTGTTCAGATGGCTCCAACAAAGGGGCATCACGTTGCTGCTCGTGGTGCCGGGAATGTAATCGTCGAAATTTTCAAGGAATGGCAACGTGGAAATGAGATCGCAAGCTGTGTGCACGGTGCCTTTCTCCCAAGCACTGGTATCGCTGCCGCAATCCGACTTTACAAACACATCATAAAAACTGCTGTGCGTCAATCCGGAAAGCGATATGGACGGGGTATAAACCACGGTTGGCGTCTCCTGCGAGGGATCCGTTATGGTTCCTTTGAGACCATACACCACATTCCACTGGGTTTCCGTGCCTCTCGGCGTCCAGGCAACATTGAGTGAGGTTGTCGCAGGGTTGCCCGCCGTGTGAATGTTATCCACGTGGTCGCAAGCCGGAATCTCATAGATTTCCACATCATCAAGATACATATAACTGGTCATATTCGTCGGCATTCTGAAAGCTATATAACGACCCGTACCCGTATAGAGATTTGTGTTCACTTCGAATTTCTGCCATAACGAAAGATTGGTGGGCGAGAATTGGCCTAAGGATTCAAACGTGCCGAAATCGTCGGGATCGCTCATAATACCCACCTCTATCTGGTAGGATGCGGAGGTTTTGTATGCCCAGAATCTGATTTGCAGGTTGTTCATCTGCACCTGATCGTCGAAACGCGGAGAAGCAATGTAAGAATAATAAGCCGATGTACCATAGAAATAGACCGAATAACTACCGCTGTGAGAGTATGTAGAGTAGGTGTAGGGATAGGCCGTTGTATAGTTGGTGTTGCGGGTCCAGCAAGGCGCCATATTGCCGGCACCACTGCCAGGAGCACTGTCGAAGTTCTCGCTGAAGGGCAACGTCACGCTGCTGCATTCTGTGGAGACATTGAATCCAGCCCAGTCGCTATAGGTACCGCCGCAGTCAGAGCGCAAGCGCACACTGTACTGTGTTCCGGGCGTGAGGTTGGTGAGGATGTACGGGGATGCTGTCACGGTGCCCTCTGAAATCCAGCTTCCATTGCCGGCACGGTATTCCAAGTCCCAGGAACTCTCCATATAGCCCGGCACCCATTCCACGGTGATGCTCTCGTCGGTCACGTTTGTCGGCATCACATTCGGAGCCACACAGGTTACAGTATTGTCACAATCTATGTAGAATTTGACGTTGTTACGGGTTGACAAACTAGTTCCTGCTGCAGTGGGCACCGAGTTGATGGAATAGGTGGAACCGTATGCATAACGGGCACTGCCGGTAAAGGCGGAATGTGTTCTATAGGTGTTGTACGGCGAGGTAACAGAGGATCCCGTATTGTCGATAATCACCATCAAAAGGTTGTCCACACCATTGTAGGCAAAAGGCGTGGTCAACGGAATTCTATTCCAGCCGGATTGCCAATGGGTAGTGCCTGACCAAACCAGCTGCGCGCCCGTTGTGGGAACCCAGCTGAAAATGGCGTCAGCGGAGGTGTGTACCAAATAGATCGAAATGGAACGGTTGGCGGAACTGTTTATAGATGAAAGCTGGATGGCCAACGTGTCGATGGTGCCGGCTGCGCCCAACTCGCTCTTTTTGAAAATCTGCTGCGAATAGGAACGTGTGCTTCCACTATAAGAAGGCAGATAAGATGAGGTAGTTGTACCCGATCCTATCTCAACCAAACCACCCACCATACAGCGCGTGGTGAAGTTAACGTTCACCGTATCGGCAGTGCCCAGCGTACAGTTGGAAAACACCCGCACCGTGTAATTGGTCTGCGGAATCAGATTGGGAATAAGCGCTGACGTGCTGCTCGCCAACATATTGGTCCAGTTGTTCATGCCCTGTTCCGTGTACTCTACCGTATAGTCAGAGGCACCCACAAGGGCTGCATCCCAGGAAACCATTGCAGAAGATCCGGTGATTTGGGAAACCGTGACGTCTCTCGGTGAAGTACACAAAGGATCCGTGCGGAAAGAGAGGGCTGGAGTCCAGTTGCTGTATCCGCCTGACGGACATATCGCCCTAATATATACATTGTATGGTGTATCGTCTATAAGGTTGTTCACAACATAGGGATATGCGGAAACCGTCTCCGGAATGACATTGCTTATGCTCTGTCCTTGCGGCACCACAGCCAACTCCCACATTGACTCCTGATCTCCCGGCACCCAGTTCACCGTCACAGAAGACGAGGTGATGCTCCCCACCGTCACATGATTGGGTTTTGTACAATCCGGAATGAGCTCCAATTTGACATCATCCACATAGCCGTAGTTCATACCCGTTGTCGTCCTGGGCGCCAAAATGCCTATGTAATTGCCCGTGCCCGTATAGTTGTTGAATGGTATCTCAAAAAGATTGTGTACGGTACTCGTAATGGTTAGGGTGTCCACAGGCGTGAAAGAACTCATACTCGCCGGATTGGTCAACACACCTACCACCAAAGTAAATGGGTAAGAGGTATTGAGAGCTTGGGCCATGAAAGAGACTTGTAGCGTGTTTATTGGATTCTGAACATCGTCAAACGGCGGCAAGATAGCCATTTCATCGCCATACGTGCTGCTACCAGTATAGAATCTCAAAACATTAGGGGCGGAATAGGCGTATGACGAGCTGTTGTAAATAATCGGATAACCCGTGTAGCTGGTGTTGGTGCCGTTGTTGAGGTTGTTCCAGCAAAGTGGCAGGTTGTTTACTGACACGGACGTGCTAGTGGCGCCTGTGTAATTGTCGAAATCCTCCATGTAAGGCAGCGTGGTAATCAAGTCGCAAGCCGTGCCCACCGTATATGCATCCGAAAAATAGCTCAGGTCGCCACCACCACAATCCGACTGCACATAGAACGTGTAATTCGTGCTGGCCGTCAGACCGGTGACGGTGAACGGATTCGACGTGGCCGTCACCATAGTGCCCACACCCGTGCCCGGCGTGAAGGTGCCCAGACCATACTCGATGTTCCAGGACGAGGCGGAGGAGGGATCGTTCCAACTAAGTGTAACAGAATTCGTGGAAACAGCCGTGGACGTCAAGGATAACGGCTTGGGACAAGTGGGAATGTTGCCAATTTCCACATTGTCAATGTAGGCATAACACCCTGTCGTCGTGTATTCGTTCTTGAAAGCTATATATTGGCCTGTGCCCGTGTAATTGTTGAAATAGACTGTTTTCTCCACCCAAGTGGAAACAGGAGATGCCGGATAGACCGTGTCCACCGGCACAAAAGTGCTGGCATCTGTCGGATTGGACATAACACCCACTATCAGACGGTCTGTACCGTTAGTGGCTCTGTACATAAACACAGCCTGCAGATCGGAAATGTTGATACTGGCATCAAACGGCGGCGTGACGGCAATGTTGTAAGTGCCCGATGTGCCTGTGTAGAAATAGAGGGAGTTTCCGCTTGCGCCATAGTGTGTCGTGTTGACGTAAGGCCTGTTGGAGGAATAGGTGTTGATCTTGCCCCAACAAGTCGGATAGTCGCCACTTTCGCCCGTGGCATAGCTGTCAAAATTCTCCGTATAGGGCAACGTGGTAATCGGCGCACAGGCCGTGCTGAAAGGCAGATATCTCCACGGACTGTATTCACTGGAACAATTGGCCCTGACAAATGATCTGTAATTGGTGCTGGGCGTTAAAGAGGTGAATGTGTAAAACGTGTCCGTGACCGAAGACACCGTAGGGGTGGTGTTGGCATTGGGCACCTCTGACGTATTCGTGGTCAAATACAAATCAAAAACAGAGGTGTTTCCTTGCGGAGTCCACGACATCGTCGCATCTGTTGAGGTCAAAGACGAGACCACAAAGTCGCGCGGAGTAGGACAAGTCGGCAGGGTTTCGGTTATATTGAGCTTTATGTTCGCCAAATATGCTGAACGACTACCGGTATTGGTGCCTGGGTAATTAGCGCAAGATTGGTCTGAATTGCTGGTTCTGGACAAAACCGCATTTGAGGTACTCGTATATTGATGGGTGGTGGAACTACTGGTGGAAGAGGACTTTTTGGCCACCACCACCACCAAATTACCCACTCCGTCATAATAGAACGGTGTGGCCAACGTGAAGGTCTTCCAACCTACAACTCCTCCTATAACAGCCGACGTGCTGCTGTAAACCAGCGTCAGCTCCGACTGCGGCTGCCAATCCGAAGTGGTATTGTGCGTGGTACGCGTCGTGGTACCCATATATATTCGCAAATCGGTAGTGTTTAGCGTGTTGGTGGTAGCGGAATACCAAGAGATGGAGTTGATATAGCCCCCGTTAGTTTGAATGTTCTGGGCAAGATAAATACTTTCCTGCCAAGTGTAGTTGTAATAGGTGCAGAAACCGCCTGTGTATGATGTTGATGTGCCCGTACCCACAATAACATCAACAGTGTTCTGCGCCTGCATTGCCATCGGTGCAAACAACAAAAGCATCAGAAGAAAGCGTAAAATGTTTTTCATAAGATTAAATTTTAATGAATACTATTATTTTGTTTTGAACTCTTTTCTCTAAAACAGGCTGCAAATCTAATAATTTTTTTGAAACAGATTGGGGTTTTTCAACAAAAAAAAACGGTCCCCGGAGATTTCCAGGAACCGTTGGTGATTTGCAAGGTACGACGTGCGATTTGCGACTTACGATGTACGACTTCGCAAATCGTAAATCGTAAATCGCAAATCGTCTAACGTCTTAGTTCTTCACCACTCTCTTCGTCACCACGCCCTTCTCCGTCGTCACGCGCACGAAATAGGTGCCCTTGGCGTAACCGCTCAGGTCGAGGGTAACGGTGTGGTCGTTCACAATCATCGTATTCAACAGCTTGCCGTAGGCATCGTACACCTCCACATTCTCCATTCTCCATTCTCCATTCTCAATTTGGATGAGACCTGTGGTCGGGTTAGGATACACTGTCACCGTGTTGTCCAGAGTGTAGTCGTTGATACCCGTTGTTGTGAGGGTGATGGTGGCCGAAGGATCGCTCGTCATACCGTTGGTGCAATGAGCGATTACCTGCACATCATAGCTCGTGTTGGCGGTAAGGCCCACCAAGGTGTGCGGATTACTGGTGGTGCTCACCGTGTTCCAGGAGTCGGCGCCAGCAACTCTATAGTTGACATCCCAGCTGGTGACATCGCCCTGTTGCGTCCAGGAGATCACAGCGGAGTTCTCCGTGATGTTGGTGGCTTCCACATTGGTCGGCGACGGGCAAGTTTGCTGCTCGTTCTGCGTGGTGAAGGTCAACGCCGTACCGTAAGTGGTGCCGGAAGCCGTGGTGGCGAAGGCGCGGAAGGTGTAGCCCGTGTTCGGGGTCAGGCCCGTGAGGTTGTGGCTCATCGTGGTGCCTGCGACGTTTACAGCCGTGTAGCTGCCGCCCGTCGTAGTCTTCCACTCAAAGCCCTGAGCCGTGATGGTCTCCGTGCCGGCCGTCACCGTGCCGTGCAGCGTAGCGGAGGTTTGTGCAAGGTTGTCGGCAGCCTGCGTGGTCACCGTAGGAGGCACGATAGAAGGACTACCGCCGCCGCCCATAATGGTGACATCATCAATGTTGATGCCATAACCATAGTTGGAAACACCCTTGAACTTGATTTGGTAGGTTGCACTCGGGTTAGGCAATACCAGAGAGTCTAATGTCCAAGTAGTGATACTGGTGCTGTGGGTGGCAAGCAGCGTCCACGTGCCCGACGTAGTGGTTCTGTAGTAAACCGTCAGCACATCCTGGTCGCCTGCCCAGTCTTCGTTCGTGTACCAAAACTTCAGCACCGGGTTGGAGAGTGAAGTGAGGTCGAAGGTGGGCAGTTGGAGCGTCGATTCATCGCCATCGCTGCTTTGGAAGAATTGTACCGCCTTGCTGCCGGAATGAGCAGAGGTCACAGAACCATCGAAATAGTTGGTCACTTCCCAATCAGTGCTGCCCACATCATTGGTGTTGGTCCAGCAAGCGGGCAGGTTAAAGCCTGTATTCTCAAAGTCCTCCGTATAAGGATACTGCGTGATGGCATCGCACAACGTGGTACCCGTTGCCAGCAGACTCCAAGCACTCACATCGCCGCCACCGCAGTCGGACTTCACATAGAAATCATACATCGTGCCGCCGTTCAGACCGGTGACAGTCGTGGAAGGTGTACCCGTCACATTCACCGTGGTGCCAGCACCGTGGGCGAAGCCGACAGGACCATATTCCACCACCCAGTTCGAGGCCGAACCGTTCTCAGTCCAGCTCAGGCTGATCGTGTTGGTAGTGGGATTGCTTGCTGTCAGATGTGTGGGTTTCGGACAGCTCGGGATGAGCTCCACGGTGACATTGTCCACATAACCATAGTTGTAACCCGTTGTGGGCTGGGGAGCCATAAATGCGATATATGCACCCGTGCCCGTGTAATGGCTGAACGGAATCTCATAGTTGCTGTACGTTGTAACCTGCGTGGTGATGGTGTCAATGGGCACAAACGTGCTTTTGTTCGCAGGATTGGTCATAATACCCACCACCAGAGTGAACGGGTAAGAAGTGGCATTCACTCTCGCGTCAAACGTCACCTGGAGGGTGTTCATCGGAAGAGTTGTCACGTCAATCTGCGGCATCACGGCAATTTGGTCGTCATACGTACCCGAGGTGATATAAGTGTAGAAACGCATAGCATTCGGGCTGGAGGCCGCACTGCCGGTATAGATAATCGGATAGCCCGAATAGCTCGTGCTGGTGCCGTGGTTGAGGTTGCTCCAGCAGACCGGCAGGTTGTTCACAGAAACGGATGTGGTAGTGGAACCGACGTACGAATCAAAGTTCTCTGTGTAGGGCAGTGTGGCGATAGGCGCACAAGCCGTGGCGACGTGGAACGGCAACGACCAATTGCTGCTGTCGGTAGCCGAGCAGATGCCACGCACATAGAACGTGTAATTCGTGGAAGGTGTCAGACCCGTGATGGTGTACGGGTTGGTGTTGGCTATCACCACCGTGCCCGTACCGTGAGAGAAGTTGCCCGTACCATACTCTATAATCCACTCTTGACCGGTGTTCGCATCGTTCCAGCCCAGCGTGATGTCAGTCTGAGTGGCCGTGGCCGTCAGGTTGGTAGGACGCACGCAGGTCGGGATGTAATCAATAGTGAAGTCATCGATATAGACAGAGTAGGTACCCGTCGTGTTGATGAGTTTCAAAGCCACATACTCGCCCGTGCCGCTGTAGGTGTTCAAAGGAATTTCCATCAGCTCAAAGGTGGATGTCGTGCTGTTATAGACCGTGTCCACCGGCGCAAAGGTCATTATGTCGGTCGGGTCGGTCATCACACCGATAACAATGCCAGAAGTGATGGAGGAGGAGGAACGCATCTGGAAGGAGACCTGCAGATTGTTCATCTGGGTGTTGGAAAGGTCTATTTGAGGAGCTACCGCCAGGTTATAAGTGGGGGTGGAACAATAGAAGTAGAGACTGGCTATACCACTGGTGTGGTAAGAGGTGCTGATGTACGGGTATTGGGTGGTGGTGCTGTAGTTGTTCATCACTGTCCAGCAACCAGGATGGGCGTTCGAGCCCGTGCCGTCATTGTCGAAGTTCTGTGTGTAAGGGATGGCTACAGCAGCACATTCCGTGACAAAGTTTTTCATAGTCCAAATGCTGGTGTCGCCACCACAATCGGACTGCATCCTGACAGAATAGTGGGTGGCCGGCATAAGACCCGTCAACTGCACGGGGCTGACTGCATTCTGTACAGGAGTCCAAGTGGTGTCGTTCTGTGCCTTGTACTCGAAGTTCCAAGCCGATTCCATATAGCCGGGAACCCAGTTCACATCGGCAGACGTGGAGGTGATATTGGACACATAGATGTTGGGGGCTACGCAGGTGACGGTGTTGTCACATGCGCCACCAAACTTCACGTTGTTACGGTACGTGGTCGTGCCGTATTGGCTGCTGCCAGAGTTAGGCGCGCTGGTGATGCTATAGGTGTAAGAGTCGCTGTACCACAAATGGCTGGTACCGGAAGGTACGGTATGCACTTTGTATGTGTTGCCCGATACCCAAGAACTGTTCTCGTCGATGACAATCAACACCAAGTTGTCCGTGCCATTGTATTGGAACGGCGTGGTGAAATTAAAGGTGTTCCAACCCACAACGAAATTGTGGTTTCCTTGGAAGCAGAGCTGAGCATTGTTGGCGGGAATCCACGCCGTGGAACTGCTTTGGGTCGTGTGCATCAAATAAATCTTGAAGTTACGCTGCTGACCTACCGCGGACATCTCGAAGGACACCGATGTGATGCTGTTGGCACCATTCATCTCAGAGGCAAGGAATATCTGCTGGGAGTACCCATTCTTATAAGTAGAATAGGACGGGAGATAACTATTGGTCGTTGAGCCATTGCCAATAGCATTTTCTCCGCCTGCCAAGCAGCGGGTGATGAATGTCTCTGTGGCCCAGGTGCTGGTCACCGTGCCGCAGTCGGTGCGCACGCGCACATCGTAGGTAGTGTTCTCCGTCAAACCCGACAACATATAGAAGTTGTCTTGGGTAGTGACGGTTATCCAGTTATTTTGGTTATGTTCGGAATACTCCACCTCATAGCCTACCGGCACACCCATGGCTCCTTGTGTCCAGGTAATCAATGCGGAAGCACCCGCAATCTGGCTCACGGTAAGGTCGTTGACCGGAGAGCAGTCGGGAGCCAGGTCAATCACCACATCGTCCACATAGCCGTAATTGTATCCGGAACCCGGTTGTGGAGCGCGAATGGCAATATACTTGCCTGTGCCGGTATAATTGACGAAGAAGGTCTCCGTATGTTCGTATGTGGTGGCTCCGTTCACTGTCACGGTGTTCACCAGCGTGAAAGTGGAGATGTCATAAGGATCGTCCATCACACCCACCTCAAGCACGAAAGGATAGGAGGTGCTGTTGGGACGGACATCCATAGAGAGCATCAAGGTGTTCATCGGATTCAGGTTGACATCTATACCGGGAAGTATAGCCCACTGGGTAGCGTATGTGCCGGTTGTGGTGTATGTGTAGAAACGCATACTATTGGTACCGGAATTCGAATAAGTGGAGCTGTTATAGACAATCGGATAACCGGCATAGTTGGAAGTTGCCGTCGCATCATTGTGGTACATCCAGCAGTTGGGCAGGTTGTTCGTCGTGACGGAAGTGGAGGTGGTGCCCACCTCGCCGTCGAAGTTCTGTGTATAAGGAAGCGTGGTCAACAGATCGCACATCGTGGTGAATGACAGAGTTGCCGACGCACTGTTACCGTTGCCGTTCGGACAGATGGCGGAAAGGGCCACTTGATAGTCGGTGGCGGGCAACAGGTTGGTGAAGCTGTAGAAGGTGTCGGAGTTGACGGTGACGGTATTGCTGGCTGAGGGTGTCTGGCCCGACGGATAGACGGATAGACTCCACTCGTACTCCTGATCGCCGGGCTGCCAGCTGATGGTGGCGTCCGTGGTGGTCACACCCGAAACAGAAAGGTTGACGGGCGTTGCACACTGAGGAATCATTTCAATGACAATGTCGTCCACGTAACCGCTGTTATACACAGCCGTGGTAGGACGAGCCACCTTGAGGGCAATGCGGTTGCCCGTACCCGTGTAGTTGTCAAAGTCCACGGTACGCTGGACGTAAGTGGTGGAATTCATGTCGAAAGTGTCCACCGGCGTGAAGGTACTGATGCTTGTCCCGTTCATCACGCCCACAATCACCGGGAAGGCATACGATGTGCCCGTGCTGTAGGACCGCTGCCAGAAGGATAACCTCAACGTGTTGATAGGCAGCGCGGTAATATCAATCTCCGGAAGAATGGCATACTGATCACCGTATGTACTGGTAGTGGAGTACGTGTAGAAACGCATAGACGTGGTGCCGCTGTGGGCATACGTCGAGCTGTAGTAGTCGATAGGATAGAACCTATATGATGAAGAGGTTGACGTACTTGTATTGTGGTAATCCCAGCAATAAGGAATATAACTCTGTGACGGGGTGGTCGAGTTGATGGACGGCACATTTTCAAAGTTCATCATATAAGGCAGCGCATCAATAACACTACATTCCGTGTGGAAATGGCACATCATCCAGTTGCTGTAAGAACTGCCGCAGTTAGCACGGATATACACATAATACTCCGTGTTGGGATTCAGGTTGGTGAAGTCTATGGCCGGCGTGTTCTGAACCATCTCTATCGTGAGCAGACTCGGATCTGCCACCTGACTGGTGCTAATAACCACATCCCAATCAGTTTCATCGCCGCCGGGGGTCCAAGTCACGTGGGCGGAGTTGGTCGTGATGGTATTGGCCACTGCGTGCGGGTTCTGCACAAAGTAACAGTCAGGAATATAATCGATGGTCACATCGTCCAGATACATATAGTTGGTAATCCATTGCGGACAGCGGAAAGCAATGTAACGGCCGTTGCCGCTATAGTTGCGTGTGTTGGCCGCGCCGAATTCAAAGGTGTTGATCACTTGCGGAGAGAAGGTGCCAACAGGTATAAAGGTGCTGATGTCGTATGGGTCGGTCATCACACCCACCTCGATGAAATATGCCGCAGAGGTCTTATACGCTTGGAAGGTGATCAGCAAGCTGTCCATTACAACGCTATCATCAAAACGCGGAGATGCAATATAGGAATAGTAAGAGGAAGTACCATAGAAATAGACGGAGTAGTTACCACTATGGTGTTGCGAATTGGAGGTGTACGGATATGCCGAGGAATAATTGGTGTTGCGGGTCCAGCAAGGCACCATATTGCCGACACCTGAACTGGTGTTCGCATCAAAGTTCTCGGTGTAAGGCAGCGTGGACACATACGTGCAGGGCACGTGGACGGAAGCCGTAACGTATGAACTATACTCGTTATTGCCGCAGTCGGAACGCATACGGAAAGTATAGTCCACATCATTCGTGACATTGGTCATCGTATAGGGAGAGGTGGTCACCGTGCCAAGGGAGTTCCAAGCACCGTTGCCAATCTTGTAGTCCAAATCCCATTGGGTTTCAGAACCGCCGGCAGCCCATTCCACTGTAATGTCCTGGGGAGTGACATCGGTCACTGCCAACATAGGCGGCACACAAGTCATCGGCACCGATTGATCGCACTTGAAGAACTTGATATTGCTACGGGTTTGCGAACGGGAACTGGCGGAAGGAGGACTCATAGGATCTGGATTGGAAGAGTCGTTGTAATAATACAAAGTCCTGTATTCTGAAGCAGTATGGGCATTGAACACATAGGAGGATCCATCATATGAACCAGAGTTGTCATCCACTATCACCACCAGATTGTCCGTGCCATTATAGGAGAAATTTTGTTGGAATTGGAAGGTGTTCCACCCTTGGGTACACACCAGCGAACCCTCATACACCAGCTGGGCATTGGAAATGGGTGTCCAGTCTGTGGTGCCCGAGAAACTGCTTGTGGAGCGTTGTGCCAGATATATCTTCACATTGGTCTTATCGGAATTTGATGAAGAGTAGCCATAATCAAATGCTATACCCGTGATGACTGTGGGCTGATGGTTCGGCGTAACCTCAGCAGAGGTGTATATCTGCTGGCTGTAGGTGTAATTATAGAAATTGTTGACCGGTATGAGATAAGTGGTCGTGGCTGTACCTGTCACCGTGCTTCCCGCCGTGTCGGGCTGCAGACAGTTCATATACGTCAGCGTACCGAAGGTGGCCGTCAGTGTATCCGAATAACCGGAGCTGCAGTCCGAATAAAGCATCACATCATAGCTTGAACCTGAAGTGAGGCCTGTAAGGAAGTGGCTGTTGCCCTGCACATTGACTGGTATCCAGTTATTCTGGCCTTGCTCGGTGTATTCCAACACATAGTCCGTCACGTTGAGGGCCTCATTCCACGTCAGGTAGGCAGAGGTGCTGCCCACGTTGGCAACTTGGAGATTGGCGGGAGCATAGCAACCCGGCGCATAGTCAACCTTCACTTGGTCCACATACATATAGCTGGTGGAAGAAGATGCCGGGATATAGAATGCGAAATAGACCGGCGTGGTGTACTGTTGTGTCAGCGGGATGATGACTTCCTTGAATTGGCTGGTGGCCGTGAAATCGCTCGGATAGAACGACTTGAGTATGGAGAAGGTTCCCATATCCGTGGGGTCGGTCATCACACCCACATCCATACGGGCATATGTGAGGCTGCTGTATGCGGAGATGTTGAAACTGAAGGCCAACTCACCGGGGTTGTACGTGGAGAGATCAAGCGCCTGTGTGGCGGCCAGCGTGGTGTAGGTGCCGGAAGGCTGGTAGAAATAAAGTGCGGCCGCACCGTCTGAATGGATGGAGGTGCTGATATAGGGGTACTGGGTGTTATAGGTGCTGATACGCGTCCAGCAACTCGGGAAGGCGCCAGTACCCGTGCCAATACCTTCAAAATTCTCAGAATAGGGTAATGTGCTGGTGGGGATACACTTGGTGGTGAAGGTGGTAGAACCAGACCACGTGCTCTCGTCACCGCTGCCGCAGTCGGCCTGCACATACACGTCATACTGCGTGTTGGGCTGCAGATTCGACACCGTATAAGGATACGTGGAGGTCAACTCGGGTGTGCCACTGGTAACACTCGTTCCGGAAGGCACCACCACCACGTTCCAATTGTACTCGCCGTTGCGCGGAGTCCAGGAAATCGTGGCGGCATCGCTGGTTATACCTGACAATACAATGTCCGTCGGAGGCAGACAGGTGGGAATCGTGTTCAGTACGATGTCGTCAATATAGACATAGCTGGTTCCCTCGTTCGGAATACGGATGGCAATGTAGCTGCCCGTGCCCGTGAAGTTGTTGAACATCACCTCTTGATTGTACCAGGTGGTGATCTGCGGCATATCCGTGCCGTAGAAGCTCTTCACCACGGTGAAGGTGCTCACATCGGTGGGATCGGTCATCACACCCACATCGAAACGACCGTATGTGGTAGTGGTGGAGGTCTTCAGCGACTTCAGCGTCAGCATCAGCGTGTTGATAGGCAAAACAGTGGTGTCGATTTCGGGAAGAACAGCATAACTGTAATAGGCGGTAGTGCCATAGAAATAGAGGGAGGCGTTGCCGGAAGCAAAATAACTGGTGCTGAGGTAAGGATAGGTGGAGTAGTTGTTGGTGCGGGTCCAACAGTTGGGAAGCGGGGCGGAAGAACCGGTTGTCATACCGTCAAAGTTCTGCGTATAGGGCAGCGTGGAAAGCTGGCCGCAGACCGTGGAGAAGGAGAGTCCTCTCCACGCCGACACACCCGTACCGCAGGAGATACGCACGTATGCGATGTATTCCGTGCTGTGGGTCAGACCCGTGAAAGTATAAGAAGTGCCCGCTACCGAAATCGGCGTCTCATTGTCGGGATTTCCACCTTGAGGGACAATCACCACCTCATAGTTACCGATGTTGAGCGTGTCGGTCCAGCTGATGGTGGCGCTGGTGGTCGTCAATGCGGTGGCATCGAGCGTGATGTCTGTGACTCTCGGGCAGTTGTAGCCTTTGACCACGAGGTTGTCGATAGCCGCTGCCGGGTTGGTTCCGTTAGAGGCGTCGTTGCGCCACATAAAATAGAGACGCAATACGCGGTTACCCCACGTCTCCTTGTCCAAATAGAGATTCACGTGGTTCCAGTCGGCCTGTGCGCTCTGGTAGGCGCTACCGTTGACGTTAAGCTGAGCGGCTCCAGGAATGGAGGGAATGGTGCCCATAGCATTGCCCTGCACCATAGAGATTCCCGTCATACCCAAGTACAGGCGCAGGTAGTCCGTGGTACCTTGTCCCATTACCTTGTAGTCGTAGTTAACGGTGTAGTAGTCGTAACTGTTGTCCATATAGATGTCACGCACGGCAAAAACGGTGGCAGGGGCACTGAACGTATAGTGGTTGCTCAAGCCATTGTCGTTACTGACATAGAGGGCGGAGTTGCCGCTCGTCGTGTTGTTGACGGCATCGCCAATCACCCATTGGTTGACGCAGGTGTCGTTCTCGAAACCCCAGTTGTTGACCTCGGTTGAGCTCTCAAAGTCACACACATACGGCAAGACGGCCGGTGTAACGTACAATGTGGGCGTGACATACGGCACGCTCCATTCACTGGTCTCGTTCCCGCAATTGGCCTGCGCGAAGAATGTGTAGGAGGTGTTGGGAGTCAATCCTGTGACCGTAAACGGATTGGAGTTGGCGATCGTGGTGACCATCGTGGTGGTGTCACCCGTCACATAGTATTTAATGTTCCACTGGCTCTCCGTGCCGGCGCTGGCCCATTGCAGCGTGACGCTGTTGTCGGTGGCGTTGATGCTGGTCAAACTGGCCGGGCGCGCACAAGTCGGCAGCGGGGTGATGCTTACATCATCTATATATATAGTATTGGTTGACGCGAGCGAACGGGCATCCGACAAGAAGGCTATGTAACGCCCTGTGCCGGTGTAACTGTTGAAATAGACATCCCTTTCCTCCCAAACACTGGCGGAAGAAGGAGTAAGAGTGGCCACCGTTTCGAATGTGCTGATGTCGCTGGAGTCACTCATCACACCCACTTTCAGGATGTAACTCTGCGAACCTGCATACATCTTGAAGCGTACCGCAACCGTATTGGGGCTGATGGCAGGATCCAAGGCGGGAGCCGAGGCCAAGGTGTAGTTGCCCGATGCAGTATATAAATACAAACTGTTGCCGCCTGTGCTGCTGATATAGGGATAGCTGCCATTGATCGGAAGACGGCTCCAGCAGCTGGGGAAATAGGTGTAACTGCCCGTGCCGCCATAACTGCTGAAATCCTCCGTATAAGGCAACGAATGTATGCCGCTACCACAGTCCGTGCGGAAAATCATCGATCTCCACGCACTGGTCTCCGTGCCGTTGGGACACTGGGAACGCACATAAATGATATACTGGTGGTCGTTGATGAGATTCTGGGCGGTATAGGACGGGGTGGTAACCACCGTCGGGGTAAGGGTGCTTATATTATCGGAAAGTTCGGCGCATATCACCTCCCAGGAGGTCTCCGAACCGCCAGCACTCCAAGAGACCGTGGCACTGTTGGACGTCACCGTGCCGAGCGTCAGTGCCGAAGGCTTGTTACAGGTCGGTGTTGGACGGGTGAACGTGTAGGTGCGGCCATTGGACGGATATTGGGTGGCATCAAGGTTCTTGTAGAATGAGCTGCCCGAGGTGACAAATACCGGTGTGTTCCAATTGTTCATAGCAATCACATAGTCATTCTGCGTGTATTCGCGCAAGAAACAATACACACTCTTGGATGCTGTCACCGTGCTGTTGCCATAGCAGAACTTGATGTCGCTACTTCCCTCATACATCTTGACCTGGAAATTGTAGATGTTGCCTGCCGAGTAGCTCTCCACATTGCTCCATTCCAAGGTGAGTTCGCGGTTAGGCGTGGTGCCTGAAATCTCATACTTCAAATGCCCGGTTGAACGCAAGTGCAGGTCATGACCCAACGGTGAAATCACATCGTAACTCCCTGAATAGTCCGGCACAGTGCTGCTATAACTCGTGTTGAGCGTGATGTAACCATTCACAGACATATAAATGTTACTGCCTGCCGTCATAGACGTGCTGCCAAACGTGAATGCGAATGGCAGAGAAATTGTCGCATAACCGTCGTCATCGGAAGTTGGCGTCAGAGCGGTAGCTGTACTTCCAAGCGGAATATAGGTCTCCACAGAAGATGAACACGTGTAATCCTCAATGTACACGGTTTGTGCATAAGACCCCGACAACCAAAGGGCAAAGAGGGTCATTGCAAGAAAAATACGTAAACAGTTTTTCATAGTATAAAAATTTTAATGAATTTATATTATTTATCTTATTGTTTATACCTTGTTATGCCAATGTTTTTTCGCTGTTTTACAACAAATGACAACTTCTTCCAGCGAAGTGAAAAAAAAGACAAAAAAGGGATAAGGGTGCTGTAACGATTTAGCACCCAAACTTATAGAACATTAAAACAGCCACAGTACACATACTTCTTAAGGCCTATGTTTAATACCCTACAAAAATAAAAAAATATTGGAAACCATTAATTCATCAGATGTTTTTTTTTCAAAAAACAAAAGGCTCTTTTTTTAAGAAAAGAAAAGGTAAAAATTAAAAAAAGGAGGTGGCCAAGCTTGTTTTACGCATCCACATTCACCACCACCCTCACGGCCTTGTGCGCTTTGGCAGATTGGAATGCCTTCAATATCTCGCGCAAACGCAGTTTATAGGAGGCAAGATGATTGTCTTTGGGCAGTTTCACCCAAAACTCTTGCAGATAATAGTTCTGTATGCGGGAAACCAAGGGGGCTTCGGGTCCGAGCACCCGCCCGGGGAAGGCTTGGCGCAAGGGCTGGGCCAGCGCCTCGGCGGCGGCCGTCACTGTCTTTTCATCGGGATGCTTGAGGGTGATCTTCACCAAACGGGCCACCGGCGGGAAATGATACTCCCGCCGCTCGGCGATTTGGCTTTGGTACATCGCGGCAAAGTCGTTGCTCTCCACATACTTCAACGCGGGATGGTTGGGCTGGTAGCTCTGTATGACCACCTTGCCAGGCACATCCTTCCGTCCGGCGCGCCCGCTTACCTGGGCCAGCAACTGGTAGGCGCGCTCAAAGGCGCGGAAGTCGGGAAACGACACCAAGGCATCCGCGTTCAGGATGCCCACCACACTCACCCGATCGAAATCCAGCCCCTTGGTCACCATCTGCGTGCCCACGAGGATGTCGGTCTTGTGCTGCTCAAAGTCGGTAATGATCTGCTGGTAGCTGTTCTTGGAGCGCGTGGTGTCAAGGTCCATACGAGCGATGGAGGCCTGCGGGAAGAGTTCGGCCAAGGTGTCTTCCACCTTCTCGGTGCCGAAGCCCTTCATCTCGATGTCGGTGCTGTGGCAGGTGGGACACTCGTGCGGCACCTCGATGGCATAGCCGCAGTAGTGGCACTTCAGCAGATTGGTCTTTTTATGATAGGTCAGGGTGACGTCGCAATACTTGCAGGTGGGCATACTCTCGCAGGTGTGGCAAATCATCCGCACGGCATAACCCCTCCTGTTCTGGAAGAGGATGACCTGCTCTTTTTTGTCCAAGGCCTCCCCTATTTTCTCAATCAGGAAGTTGGAGAAGATGCCCTGCACCTGTTTTTGGCGCGTGGCGGCGGACATATTGACCACCCAGATTTCGGGCAGCTGGTGGCGTGAGAAGCGCTCGGTGAGTTGCACCAGCCCGTATTTGCCCAACTCCACGTTGTAGTAGCTTTCCAGCGAGGGGGTGGCGGTGCCCAGCAGCACAGGGGCGTGGTGCATCCCGGCCAGCACGATGGCACAGTCGCGGGCGTGGTAGCGCGGCGCAGGGTCCTGCTGCTTGTAGGAGGGGTCGTGCTCCTCGTCCACAATGATGAGCCCGAGGTTCTGGTAGGGCAGCAGCAGGGCGGAACGCGCCCCGAGAATCAGCTGGTACTTGTTTTCAACCTCACTCCCCTGCCCTAACACGCGGTTCCAGATCTCCACGCGCTCGTATTCGTTGAAACGGGAGTGATACACGCCCACCTTCTCGCCGAAATAGCGGCGCAGGCGATTCACAATCTGCGAAGTGAGCGCAATCTCCGGCAACAGGTAGAGCACCTGTTTTCCCTGTTTCAGCACCTCATCAATGAGCTGGATGTATATCTCGGTCTTGCCGCTGCCGGTGACGCCGTGCAGCAGGGTGACGGGGTTTTTCGCAAAACTGTCGTGTATCTGATCGAGCGCCGTCTGCTGCGGGGCTGTGAACTGTATGCTCGACACCTCATCTAAGGAGGAGATGTCGGCCAGCCGCGAAATTATGTGCTCTTCGGCTACCAGCACGCCCTTTTTGAGGAGCGTCTGCAGGCGGGCGGGCGTCACCTCACGGGCCTGCAACAGTTGCACCTTGGGCACCTCAGCCTGGAAGTCGTATTGCCCGTCGCGGCGTGTCAGCATCATAAAAGAGAGCAGCAAATCGGCCTGCGGGGCCGTGCGCGACGAGGTGTTCAGCTGGTCCAACAGCGCCATAAAGGGGGCTTCGGCGGCATACTCATCCGCCAGGCGTACCACCGTCTCGCGCTTGGGCTTGTAAGGGTTCCGAATCTCTTCGTCAGTGATGATTACCCGCTTCTCCACCATCGACTTGATGACGGGCAGTATCTTCTGCACCTGGGCGGCCTTGGCCACCTCGGCCACGGTCATCTCCTCGCGGTGGGTCAGCGCCTCCGCAATGCGCAACTCGAAGGGATTGAGCACCGTCACGTCGCCGCTGAAGTCGGGGTGCAGCTTGATCTTGGTCTCCGACGCCAGCTTGAGGGCCGAGGGCAGCGCCGCGGCCATCACCTCGCCCAGCGTGCAGAGGTAATAGTCGGCCATCCATTGCCAAAGCCGGAACTGGCGCTCCGACACCACCGGCCGCTCGTCCATCACATCCACGATGTACTTCGTGGCCCACTCCTGCGGCGCCTCCGTGTGCACGCGCACCACCAAGCCCGAGTAGAGCTTGCTGCGCCCGAAGGGCACAATCACGCGCATACCGAACGCTACCCTACCCTCCAACTCCTGCGGCACACGGTAGGTAAATGTCGCCTCCAACGGCAACGGCAACAATATGTCAGCAAAATAGGTAACGCGCACCGCTAATTTTTAATTCTTAATTCCAAAGACGCGCGACCGCGCATCTCTACAATTCTCCATTCTCCATTCTCAATTCTCTAAAACCCTACATTCTTTATTCCCTCGTCGTCCACCTCCAAAAACTGGGCGTTGATGTTCTCATAACCGCCATCGGGTATCTTCTCGAAACTGAAATGATAGCCGATGGTCTCCGTTTTCACCCGGTCAAGGTCCATATCGTTGAAAAGCGCCGACACGAAATAACGGGTGATGTCATACCCCTGGAAAGAGAAGGCCTCAATGGTGGGGGGCACCCCGAACTTGCTGGTGTAGTTGTGGATGAACACCTGCGTTTTCTCATTGGTTTCATCTACATAATAGTCGCTGAAGAAATGGATGTTCAGTTTGGAGTAATATTCGATGTCGTATGTGGGCACATTCAGCCACTCTTCGGGCACCACCATCACCAGATTGTCGAGGTTGGATTTGAAGATGAGGTCACGCGACAGCATCAGCATCTTGGCCGACTCGTGGTTGAGCACAATCACGATGTTCTTTACATCGGGCTGGAGGGCCGACACGAGGTTGCTTTGCAGGGGCAACGAAACAAACGGGATGTTCTTCTCCTTGAAATAGTGGGCGTATGCGTGGTACTCCTTCCTGTGCTTGGTGGAATCGGCATACAGAATGATATGGCTCTTCGGATAGAGGTCGGAGAGGTAGGCCACCGTGGCGGCGCGCGTCTCCAGCGAGGGCACCAGCTTATAGACATACTCGTTGCCACGCAGGATGTCGGTGCGCGTGGTGAACGGGTTGACGATGGGAATGCCGTACTCCTTGGCATACTGGGCGGCAATGGCGAAGGTGCGGCTGAAGAAGGGCCCCACAATCAAATCCACCTGGCTCATCAACTCGCGGTCCTCCATAATGGAACGCAGCTTGGTTTCATTGTCGGTGATGTCCTTCACGATAATGTTGAGATGTACATTGTCGTCGTTGAACTCGTCGAGCGCTATCTGCGCGCCCGCCCAGAAGCCCATTAGCTGGAAGGAGTTGATAGACCTCATCTCCTGACTCTCCTTGATACGGGCCACCGCCTGGTCGTCATACTGCTTGCTGTAAAACGGTATCAAGTACAGAATGGTCTTCTCTCCCGACAGGCTGCTTTGGCCCATCACGAAACCCACGACGAAGAGGAGAAGAAGGACGGATAGAATGGTCTTTTTCATAATATGCTAATTGTCATTAAGTTTGATGAAAATAAACAGCATCGTTGTGAAGGCCCACAGGGAGGAGCCGCCATAACTGATAAAGGGTAACGGGATGCCGATGATGGGCACCAGCCCGATGGTCATACCGATGTTGATGAAGAAGTGGACCAGGAATATGCCCGCGATGCCGTAGCCGTAGTAGCGCACAAAGGGCAACCGCTGTCGCTCTGAGAGGGCCAGGATGCGGAAGATGAGGGCTCCGAACAGGCCGAACACGACGAGCGTGCCCATAAAGCCCCACTCCTCGCCGATGGCGCAGAAGATGAAGTCGGTGCTCTGCTCCGGCACGAATTTCAGCTTGGTTTGCGTGCCCTTCAGGTAACCCTTGCCGAAGAAACCGCCCGAGCCGATGGCAATCTTCGACTGGTTGAGGTTGAAGTCGGCCCCCTTGGGGTCGGAGGTTTTGCCGAATATGGTGTCGATACGCTCCTTCTGGTGCGGCTCGAAGACGTTTTCGTAGAGGATGTTGACCGCGAACACAAACAGGATGCTGATGACATAGACGATGATGTCGCGACGCACCAGCTTCTTGTGCACCCTGTCTTTGATCATAAAGAGAACAAACACAAAGGTCAGCAGGGCAATGGAATAAGTTTCATTGAGAATCAAGGTAAAGATGGCGAGGAAGGCGGCCACAAAGACCAGCAGCAGCAATTCGCCGCTGAGTCCCTCGCGGTAGAAGAGGAGGATGAAGGAGGCAAACACCAAGGCCGAACCAGCATCGTGCTGCAACATAATGATCAGCACGGGAATGGCGATGATGGTGGCCACCAGAATCCAGCCATACCGTTTCTCGCCCTGCGTCTTGCCTTCGTTGAAAAACTTGGCCAAGGCCAGGGCGGTGGCCACTTTCATAAACTCGGTGGGCTGTATGCTGAACGAGCCGATTTTGATCCACGCCTTGGCACCCGATATCTCCGAGCCTATAAACAACACCAATATCATCAAAAATAGGCAGAACAGGTAGAAGTAATAGGCGTAATGCTGCACTATCTTACCGTCTATCAACAATACCACAATGCCGATGAGGAAGGAGGTACCAATCCAGATCAGCTGCTTGCCGTAGGGTTTCGAGAAGTCGAAAATGGCGTTGGTCGCGTCTGGCAGATAGCAGGTGGAATAGATAGTAATCCACCCTATCACCACTAACGCGAGATAGTAGATGATCAACCGGGCGTCAAAGCCCTTGGCTCCTTTTCTATGCAGATCGTCGTTGTACATTTATCTGAAGGACATCTCTTTCATTCGTTTTTCCAGGTCGGTGCGCTTTACCTCGCCGGTAAGATATTGTTCGGCCAGCAGGCTGGCGATAGGGCAAGCCACGGTGGCGCCGAAGCCGGCGTTCTCCACCAAGCAGAAAATCACGATCTTGGGGTCGTTGGCGGGGGCGATGAGCGCGAACACGGAGTGGTCGGCGCCGTGGGGGTTCTGGGCGGTGCCGGTCTTGCCTGCCACCTCGATGCCCGGAATTTGCGCACCGCGGCCGGTGCCCGCCGTCACCACCATCTTCATACCCTGCAACACGGTGGCGAAGTGCTGCGGCTTGATCTTGGAGTATATCTTTTCGCTGAACTGCGTGTTCAAACTGTCGCGGTGCCCGATGGCGCGCACCACGTGGGGCTTGATGTAATAGCCCTGGTTGGCAATGACCGCCAGCATATTGGCCATCTGCAGCGGCGTCACGGCCGCCTCGCCCTGCCCGATGCCCATCGACACCACCGTGTTGCCGTTCCAGCTGTTGTTGTAGCGCTTGTCGAAATAGGCCGCGGAAGGAATGCTCCCCTTCAACTCGTATGGCAGATCGGTGTCGTACTTCTGCGCAAAGCCCATCGACATCATATAATCGAGCCAGGCGGTGTAGGCCTCGTCAATGTTCTTGTACTTGGTGCGGTTGGAGAGAATGTTGTAGTAGGCGCGGCAGAAGAAGGTGTTGCACGAGCGCTGGATGGCCGAGTAGATGTTGAGGCCGCCGCAGTTGTGGCAGTGCACCACGTGACTGCCCAGATGGTAACCGCCGCCCGAACAACTGTATATGGTGCTCGGCGTGATGATGCCGTCCTGCAGGGCAATGAGGCCGTTGGCTAACTTGAAGGTGGATCCCGGCGGATAACTCGCCATCAGTGCGCGGTTGAAGAGAGGCTTCTTCGGGTCCTGCAGCAAAACGCCGTAGTTCTTGGGGCGCGCCGTGCCCACCAGCAGGTTGGGGTCGTAGCTCGGCGACGAGATGATGCACAGAATCTCGCCCGTCTTGGGCTCGATGGCCACAATGGCGCCGCGCTTGTTCTGCATCAGTTCCTCCCCGTAACGTTGGAGACGCAGGTCGAGGGTGCTCCAGATGGAGGTGCCCGGTATGGCCACCACATCATCGGCCCCGTTGTCGTAGCTGCCCATCTCGCGGTTGTGCACGTCCACCAGCACCACGCGCTTGCCCTTCACGCCGCGCAGCACCGACTCGTACGCCTTCTCAATGCCGCTCTTGCCGATGTAGTCGCCCATCTTGTAGTAATTGTCGTTCTCCATATCCTGCTCGTTCACCTCGCTGACATAGCCCAAGATGTGGGCGGCGATGGGATTCGGGTAGGAACGCAGGGTGCGGTTCTGCACAAAGAAGCCGGGAAACTCGTACATCTTCTCCTGCAGGAAACCGTAGTCCTCCTTCGAGATCTGCTGCTCGAACAGCGAGGGCAGGATTTTGGAGTATTTGGTGGCGCGGGCGATCTTTTTCTCCACCTCCGCCTTGGTGAGGTCCAGCACGCGGCACAGCTCCGCCGTGTCGAAATCGCGCAACTCGTTGGGCACCACCATCAGGTCGTAGGCGGCGTCGTTATAGACCAGCAGCGAATCGTTGCGGTCGTAGATGAGCCCGCGGGCCGGGTGTTCCGTGATATAACGCAGAGCGTTCTGGTTGGCCTTGTCCTTGTAGCTCTTGTTCAGCACCTGCAAGGAGAAGAGCCGCACCAGATAGACCGCGGCCAGCAGCCCGATCAGCGCTATGATAATATAGTACCGCTTCTGCGTCTTCACAATGGGTTATTTTTGTCTGTCAATCAGTTTCACGACCAGTTCCTTCAGCACGGTTTTCTTGAAGGGGGCCACCTGCACCCGCTCCAGATCAGCCAGCGCCATATTGGCGTAGTCCAGAATCATCTTGTCGGTGACTGCCTTCACGCCGGTGGCGTCAAAGATGGCCCGCACGGTGGCGTACTTGCTCTCAAAGTCGTCGGTGGGGACCGCAAAGAGCTGCTTCAGCTGCGCTTTTTGCTCTTCAGAGGCCAGTTCCAGGGCTTTGAGGTATATGTAGGTCTTTTTGTTGTCGCGAATATCACCGCCGATGGCTTTGCCGAAGGTACGCTCGTCGCCATACACGTCCAGCACGTCGTCGGCCAGCTGGAAGGCCAGTCCAAGATGGATGCCGAAGTCGTAGAGGGCCTGCTGGCTGGCTGTGTCGGCGCCCACCAGAATAGCTCCGGCCTGGAGGCATCCCGCGAACATTACGGCCGTTTTCAGGCGTATCATATTCATATACTCCTCGATGGTGACGTTCTTCTGGGTCTCGAAGTCCAGGTCGAACTGCTGGCCCTCGCAGATCTCGATGGAGGTGCGGGAGAAGAGGTCGGCGATATCCAGGATAATCTGGTTGTCGCATTCCAGCCGGAGCAGTTGTTGGAAAGCCATAATGGCGAGCGCGTCGCCGGAGAGGATGGCGATGTTGCTGTTCCATTTCTTATAGACGGTCTCCTTGCCGCGCCGGATGGGGGCCTCGTCCATAATGTCGTCGTGGATGAGGGTGAAGTTGTGCAGCATTTCGAAGGCCATTGCCACAAAGCGGGCCTGTTGGCGGTCGCCGTCGAACATCTCCACCACGTCGAACACCAATTGGGGCCGCAGGCGTTTGCCGGGCTGCATCAGGATATAGGTGATGGGGTTATACAGGTTGGCGGGCCGCCGGCCTTCCATAACTTCTTGAAATTCTTGCTCTAAGGTTTTCACGTTTTCTGTATTTTGAAATGGCAAAAGTACAAAAAAATAAAAAGAGACACCGTTCCGATGTCTCTTTTTGATATGTGGAATGAACTTGTGTTCTTAAACCAACTATTTTGCCAGGAAAGGATAGCCGTAGTCGGTAGCGGGCACAAAGGTCTCCTTGATGCAGCGGGCGCTGATCCAGCGCACCAGGTTGAGAATGCTGCCGGCCTTGTCGTTGGTGCCCGAAGCGCGCGCACCACCGAAGGGCTGGCAACCCACCACCGCACCCGTCGGCTTGTCGTTGATGTAGAAGTTACCCGCAGAATGACGCAACATCTGCTCGGCCTTCTCGATAGCATAACGGTCCTGCGCGAAAATGGAACCCGTGAGGGCGTACGGAGAGGTCTCGTCGCAAACACGCAACATCTCCTCATACTTCTCGTCCTCATAGACATACACCGTGATAACCGGTCCGAAAATCTCCTCGCGGATAGACTCGTAATCGGGCGTCTTGGCCACGATGATGGTCGGCTCCACAAAATAACCGACGGACTTGTCGTACAGGCCGCCCAACACGATTTCGGCATCCTTGGAGGCCTTGGCACGGTCAATATAACCGGCGATGTTGTCGAACGATTTCTCATCGATGACGGCGTTCACAAAGTTGGAGAAGTCGCGCACGTCGCCCATCTTCACAGTGGTCATCATCTCCTTGATGTGGGCCAACGTGGGTTCCCAGAGGGATTTGGGCACATAGGCGCGGGAGGCGGCGGAGCACTTCTGGCCTTGGTACTCGAAAGCACCACGCAGGATGGCCACGGCCAGCTCGCGGGCAGGCGCCGTCTTGTGCGCGAAAATGAAGTCTTTTCCGCCCGTCTCACCCACAATCTTCGGGTAGGTGTTGTAGATGTCGATGTTCTGGCCGATCAGCTTCCAGAAGCTCTTGAAGGTGGAGGTGCTGCCGGTGAAGTGGATGCCTGCCAAGTGCGGCGACTTGAAGGCCACCTCGCTGATGACAGAGCCGCTGCCGGGCAGGAAGTTGATGACGCCATCGGGCAGACCAGCCTCTTGCAACAGTTTCATCAGATAGTAGTTGGAGAGGATGGCCGTGGTGGACGGTTTCCAAATGGTCACGTTACCCATCAGGGCAGGCGCCACGTTCAAGTTCAAGGCAATAGAGGTGAAGTTGAACGGCGTGATGGCATACACAAAGCCCTCCATACCGCGGTACTCGTTGCGGTTGAGCACCGTGTGGTCGGAAATGGGCTGCTGACCGTACAGCTGGGAGGCAAAATAGGTGTTGAAACGCAAAAAGTCGATGGCCTCGCACGGACAGTCGATTTCAGCCTGCATCGGGCTCTTGCCCTGACCGAGCATACAAGAGGCGTTCAAGACATATCTGTATTTCGTGGCCAGCAGCTCGGCGGCTTTCATCATAATGGAAGCTCTCTGAATCCAGGGCATCTCTTCCCAGTCCTTCTTGGCTGCCATAGCCGCGTCAATGGCCATTTGAACCTCTTTCTTGCCCACCTTGTGGTAATTGGCCAGCACGTGACCGTGCTCGGTAGGCATCACCACCTTGCCCATATCGCCTGTGCGCACCTCCTTGCCACCAATGATCAAGGGAATCTCGATCACCTGGTTGTACTGTCTGTCCAACTCTTCCTGGAGCAGCTTGCGCTCGGGAGTGCCGGGGGCGTATGAATAGACGGGTTCGTTTTTGGGTTCTCTGAATACATAGTTTGCGTTGTTCATATCAATATTATTTAAAGTTAATAATTGGGATTAAAAACAATAATCTTTCTTTTTAAAATATTATGGTTAAAATAATGTCTGCACATCGGCTTTCAATACGGTCATTGCCTGTTGCACCACGGGCTTCTCGGCGGCAGCGGTCAGCAGCGCCTCCGCAAAGGGAAACGACTCCGAATCGGGCGGGAAGGTGGCAGCCACAGCGTTGATGATGTCGATGATATCGTCTTTCGCGTCGCTGATTTTGTTCCAGACAGGATTGGAGATGTAGATCTGCTGCGAGAGGTTGTGCTCGTACTCGGAACGGATGGCGGTGAGCAGGAGGTTCTGTTCCTCCGCCACGGTCAGGCCACCGCTGTGGATACGCATCACCAACTGGTTGGGTTCAATGCGCTCCAGAAAGAGGCCCATACGCTCATACGCCTGCAACCGCAGGGGCATCACAACGCCCTGGGTGCCTTTCTTCGACTCCAACGTCCGGAGCTTCAGGGTATATTCCGCCCACATCCTGTAAAGGACTACGGCCGTGGCCAACACTAAGGCGGCCACAATGATGATGACAATGGCTGTACTGGTCATATTTTATTATTTTCTGTAGAGACGGGGCGCGCCCCGTCTCTACAATATATTAACCGCAATAGAAATATTGATGCACCATTTCGGCCATAATCTCAGGCTTCTTGGCAATCTCCTTGCGGATGTTCTGGTCTTTGTAAGACTTGAGTTGTTTCACGATATCGTCGATCATCTCGCGGTTGAAGACGCCGTGGGCCTCGAAGATGGCGCGGTGACTGCTCAGCTCGTCGGCCGACTCCCAGCAGGAAGCGGGCAGTTGGGCCAAGCTCTCCACGAGCTGCTTGTTTTCGGGACGGTGGATGTCCACATCCACGTAGGTCTTCTTGGCGAATTCGAGGGCTCCCTCCATCTCGAAACCGTGGCGTGCGGCGACCACCAGGCCAGCCAGCAGCAGGTAGATGTCGGCAGAGCCGTCCGGGCAGCGGAACTCGACCGTCTGCTTCTGGGAACGATCCTTTTTGACGGGCTTCTCCAGCGGGTTCAGTTCCGCAACGATGTCATTCTTATGCGTCCAGCCGAGGGGCACGCGCACGAGCACGGAGCGGTTTCTGTCGCCCCAGCAAATGGAGGTCGGGGCCTCCTGGTGCGGCACCAGACGGAAATAGGAGGTCGGGTTGGTGTTGCCGAAGGCGGTCAACGAACCGGCGCAGGTCATATAACCGGCAATGGCGGTATGGGCGATGGAGTTGAGCTTGCCCTTGGTGACATATTGGTTCTTGCCGTCAGCATTGACAATGCAGGTATGGATATGCAGACCGCTGCCAGCCTTGCCCGTGGTGATCTTCGGCGAGAAGGTCACGTCAAGGCCATACTGGTAAGCCAAGTTACGGATGATCCACTTGGCCAGAATCAGCTGATCGGCCGCCTCACACACGTCCGTGACGAGGAATTCGATTTCGTTCTGCTCATAAATCTTGCCGTCCAGGGTGAAGTTGCCCACCTCGGAGTGACCATATTTGATGAGGCCGCCGGCCTTGGCGATGTTGTACATACACTCGGCACGGAAGGACTCGAACTTGGTGAAGGGAGCCGACTCGTGGTAGCCTTTCTGGTCAGGGATGGTATAGAGGTCCTCGGCGTCGCCGATGACGTAATATTCCAGCTCGCCCATTGCCTGGAAATAGAGGCCCGTGACATCGTTGAAGGACTTCACAGCCTTGCGGAGGATGTATTCCGGGGAGTTCTCCAGGGGTTGGCCATCTTTGTTATAATAGGAACAAAGGAAGGAAAGCGTGGGGATTTCGGCAAAGGGATTGATGAAAGCCGTGCAGAAGCGCGGAATCACATACAAATCCGAAGAACCGGCGTGAATGAAGGCCGGGAAAATGTTGGAACCGTCCACGCGCTCGCCGTTAGAGAGGATCTGGTCCATATACTCACGACTGTGCAGCACGAATCCCAAGGTTTTGATTCTACCGTCACCAGCCACGTAATGGAAGTTGATCATTCTGATTTCATTCTCTTCGACATACTTCATAATGTCGGCTTTGGTAAACTCTTTCGGGGACTTTTTCAAAAAGTTCACCAAAGGATTCATACTCATTGTCATATTTTCTTTCATATAAAATGGTTTTAATGATTTTACGAATGGGGCGGCAAAGATAATAAAAAAAGAGGACAGCGTGGTGCTGTCCTCTTTAGATTTATCGTTTGTTAAAAACTATTTTGTCAAATAGAGTTTGTAGGTGGCGTTGCCCTTGTCGGTGGTCAGTCTCACCATATAGGTGCCGACAGCCACGTTCATAGAAATCACCTCGTTGCTGCTGGTCACGTGGCCGCTGTAGAGCAGCTTGCCATAGACATCGTACACCTCGACGTTGTCGATCTGGACACCGTATTCGTTAACGATGTGGATGTCGCTGTGAGAAGCATACACATTGATGAGTTCTTGAGCGGTGTGATCCTCAATGCCATCAGGAAGTTCGTCCTTGGTGCGGAAGCTCTGGCCATTGGACCAAGCGCTGTAGTTGTTGTTACCGCAGTTGGCGCGAACCATCCACACATAAGTCGTGCTGGGCTGGAGAGTGGTGACCGTGTAGTTGTCGGCGTTCACCGTAACCGTGTTGAAGGTCGTGCCCAGAATCGGCTTGTACTGCACCTCGAAGGAGGTAGCGGTCGGGTGGTACCAGCTGAAGGTAGCGGAATTGGTCGTGATGTCCGTGGTGTGCATATTGGTCGGAATCACACAATCCTCGAGTCTGAAGGTAGCGGCGATGGTGTGGTTAGCCACCACATTCACGAAGGTGTAAGAGGTGATAGCACCCATATTCATACCGTCAACCACGACGTTGTCAACCACATAACCGGCATTCGGAACGATGGTGTAAGAAGCGGTAGCACCGTAGTTTGCGGTAGCAGGACCGTTGATGGCACCGTTGCTGCCGGCATTCTTCGTGATGGTGAAGGTCTTCTGAGTCATCGTAGCCGTCAACGTAGCGTTAGCGGAAACGGCGGGCAGAGTGTAGGTATAGACACCATTGGTGTTCTGAGCCTGAGACATCACGTTGGTGCCGTTCAGGGTGATGGCAGTCACGCTGTATCCCGTGTTCGGGGTCACCACGAAGGTCGGCGTAGCACCGTAGGTAACGGTGGTCGTGCCCGGAGTGATAGCACCGTTGGCGGGTTGAGTCACCGTGATCGTGTACTCATTGACATCGAAGGCGGCGAAGATGGTGTGGTTAGCCGTCACATTGCTGAAGGTGTAGGTACCCACAGCACCCACAGAAGCACCGTCCACATAGACATCCGTGATGTGGTAGCCCGTGGCAGGAGTGATGGTGTAGGTCTGGTTGCCACCGCTCACCATATTGGTAGCGCCAACAGGAGAGATGGTACCACCGTTGCCGGCAGTAGCCGTGATGACATACTGGTACTGAGCGAAGGTAGCAGACAAGGTGTGGTCAGCGGTCAGAGCCGGGAACTGGTAGCTGGTAACAGCACCCACGTTCACACCGTCCACCATGACGTTGACGATACCGTAACCGGCAGCCGGCGTGATGGCGAAGACAGGAGACTGGCCATAGTTGTAGGTCGTCGTGCCCGGAGTGATCGTACCGTTCGTCGGCGTGGTGACCGTCACCGTGTATTGGTAAGAAGCAAACGTAGCGGAAATGGTGTGGTCAACAGCGTTGGCACCCGTGAAGTTGAAGGTGTAGGTGTAGGTGGTCAAAGCATCAGCCTGCGTGAAGTTGGTGGTGACACCATCAACCGTCACAGAGGAGATGTAGTAACCCTGGTTGGCCGTAACCGTGTAAACACCCTGGTTGTTGTAATGGTAAGAAGCAACACCCATCGGCGAGATGATACCGTTGGCACCGCAAGTAGCCGTCACATTGTAGTCCATCGGGTTGAAGGAGACCTCATAGTGGTAGTTGTCCAGAATATTGGTCAACGTATCTCTGAAGGTAGCCTCAGGATCAGCGATGGTCATCGGCACGTTGTTGCGCAGCACGCTGGCAATACGGTAACCCGTGGCAGGAGTAGCGGCGAAGTAGTAAGTGTTGGCAGGATCATAAACGAAGGTGGCACCCGGAGTAACCATACCCGGACCATAACCGTTGGTGGTGATGGTGTAGGTGTTCGGGGCGAACACAACCTCAACATTCTGTTGCTCGGAGATATTGGCGAACTGGTAAGCCTCAATAGCACCGTAGTTGACACCATTGATGGTCACGCTCTGCACGTGATAACCGGCAGCCGGCACAAAGGTGGCGGTGAAGGTCGTGCCATAATCCACGTAACGGCTGAAGAGTGCCGGAACAGGAGAGTTGGCGTCGGTAACATAGGTATTCTCGATCACACCGTGTCCATAGACCGTGTAGAAGAGACCCACAGTGTCGATTCTGACATTGGCCAGAACGTACTTGTTGTGGTAGAGATTGTTCAAAGTATAAGTATAGGTGTTACCCGTTCTGGTAGCGGCAGGAAGCACATCCATAGCGTTGGCGAGGGTGTTGTTTCCTTCGTATTCATAATCGCTCACCAAGAGACTGCTCAAATGATAGTGGTTATCGACATTGAACGTCAGAGTGGCATTGCCACCGTAAGGCACTGTCTCAGGAGTAGCCGGCACGAAATGACCGAACGGCATTGTGGTGTTCACATACTTTTTCACCACAATATTGGTGGCGGTAAAGGTAGCATACACCGTAGTGTTGGCGGTCACATTGTGAAGCGTGTAATCGAAGACATTGCTGTTGCTGTTGTCCTCACCCATCACTTGGACGCCATCCACAGAAATGGAAGCCACATGATAACCGACTGTCGGCAGGAAGTGGACAGTATAATCGCTGCCAGAAGCCACCGTCACAGCACCGTTAGGAATGGAAGTACCATTGGCACCCGTGTTCACAGTAACCGTTACGGCAGGTGCAATGTTGAGGTTGTCGAAAGTCATACCATAGCTGCCTCTAACAGAAGCGGCCTTCACGACGATGTAGTAAACACCGCTGGCATCATTGTTGAAAATATAATCAACGTGCTTGTCAGCAGCCGTGTGCGTGAATCCTTGATGCTGGTTAATGACAGTCCAGTCGGCGGGAGCAGGAGAAGAGGCAACATAAACGGTCATATTCTCCGGCAGTACGCCGAGAGCGTTGTAGTCGTATGAAATCACATATTGACCGGCAGGAATGTTGATACACGGGGAAACCATATAGGAAGCAGCATCGTAGTCGTTGCTGAAAGTATAGGTCGGCGTACCATTCACCACAGTCCACATCAAAGGATTGGCATTGCGGGAATCGGCAATCCAACCGCCCTGGCCCATCACAACATTGGTGAAGTCCTCGGAATAAGGCAGAGAGGACGGGGTGATGAGGTTGATGTTGTTAACCGTGAAGACATCGTTGGACGAATTGCCGTCACCACCGTAGAGAAGCGTCACCGTAATAGAGTTGACGGAATCAGTGAAGTTGGCACCCTGTGCAAACGTGAAGGTAGCTTGCTGGCCAGAGGCAAGAGCCGTCGGGGTGAAGGTCTCCGTCACAGGAGTACCGCCGTTGATGGAATAACTGGCTCTGAAGGAGGTGACATCGGCCGTGGCGTTGTCGTTCTGCACCGTGAAGGTGACAGGCACATTGCTCAGGTCGCAATTGTCATCGATACCCTCGACACTGATGAGGTTGAGGTCTCTGGTGAAGACAGCCTGATAGACCTGAATGTCATCGATGTAAGCATAGTTGTAAGCACCTGTACGGCTTTCCTCCTTGTCTTGATTCATGAAGAAAACGATACGGCCTGTGTGATGGCCTTCGAAGGAAACCGTGAAGGGCTCGTAGGTGGTACCCGAAGGCATGATGGTGTCGACCGGAGTATAGGTGCCGGCAAGGTTGTTCAGATCGGTGACCACACCCACTTGGAACATGGAAGAGTAATTGGTGGTAGTACTTCTTCTGGCTTGGAAGCTGATAGCGGCATCTGCAAGATCCACATCAAATTCAGGAAGTATAACATAAATGTTACCGGCGGAGGAGGCGGTGCTGAAATATTGGTAAAATCTCAAACTACGATCACCGCTGCTGGCGTATGTGGAACTATAGTATATACCGGCACCGTATGAAGTGGATGTCCCCGTGAAATGGCGTTTCCAGCAGATAGGTATTTCGCTGGTGCTGATAGAGGTGCTCGTGGTGGCGTAGCTGTCGAAATTCTCATTGTACGGCAACGCAAGAGGATCACATTCTGTCTCGAAGGTGAACGTTCTGTTGGATGCAAATGAGTGGTCGGTGGCGGAGCAGACTGCTACAACCGAGACCGGGATGGTGTATTCCGTAGCAGAAGTCAGTCCATTGATGGTGTAAGAAGGAGTAGTGGTGGTTTGGGTAGTGGTAGTACCGTTCAAGGTGTAGGTAACCTCCCACGAGGTTTCACTTCCGCCAGGAGTCCAATGCACCGTAACCGCATTGTTGGTCACATTCACGTTGGTGGAAAGGACGGGGTTCGGACAGGTGACTTGTCTCGGATAAACCTCTATGTCGTCGATGCATGCATAGTTGTAGCTGCCCGTTTTGCCACTTTCTTTGTTTTTGTCCATGAAGAAGGCGATACGGCCCGCGTGATGGCCTTCGAGAGAAACCGTGAAGGATTGATAGGTGGTACCCGAAGGAGTAATTGTCTGAATCGGAGTGAAAGTAGCAGCAGGATTATTCACATCGGTCACAATACCCACCTTGAACGTGGAGGAATTAGAAGTTGTGCTACTTCTTCTGGCCTGGAAGGTGATAGCGGCCAAATCCAAGTCAATGTCCATTTCGGGAAGAATGGCATAGATGTCACCGTATGAGGTGCTGGTAGAGGTGGTGGCGTAGTTGTATAATCTCAAGAAACGGGCGTCGCTGTTGGCGAGTGAAGTACTATAGTAAACGCCAGCACCGTAACTGGTGCTTGTTCCAGTATATGCGCGCTCCCAGCAAGTAGGCATTATGCTTGTGCTGAAAGAGGTGCTCGTTGTCGTGAGGTTGTCAAAGTCTTCCGTATAAAGCATCGGTTTGGGTTCGCATTCCGTCATAAAAGTGAGGGTGCGGTTAACAGGGAATGACTGGTCGGTGGCGGAACAAACTGCCGTGATGCTGAACGGAATGGTATATGCCGTGGCAGCATCCAGGTTGCCGATAGTCAGAGAGGTGTTGGTCGTCGTAAATGTGTTGGTCGTGCCATTCAATGTATAGGAGACTTCCCATTGCGTTTCGCTGCCGCCAGGAGTCCAGGACAACGTGATGGAATGGGCAGTTATGTCCACATTGGAAGATACAACCGGTGACGGACAGGTAACCTGTACCGGGCAAGTGACGAATTTCGCGTTGGAGCGATAACTGCTTAATGAACCGACAGTCGTGTTTGTGAGATCGTCATAGGGACTGCTGTCACTCTGTCTGTAAAGACAGCTGTTGGTTTCGGAGGTGTATCTGTACGTTACGGAGTTGTTATAACTATCGGCGGTCTTGGTGACACACACCACAAGATTAGCGCTTCCATCATAGAAGAAAGGCACATCGAAAGTGAAGGTCTGCCAACCCACTTCACCGCCCAGAGTTACATTGTTGGCATCATAAACCAGCGTCAAATCTGAGGCAGGAGTCCAACTCGAAGTGCTGCTGAAAGTACTGTTGGCTGTGGTTGCCAGATAGATCTTCACATTGGTAGTAGCAAGTGAAGCAGTTCCATTGCTGTAATAACGGATACCCGTGATCATACAAGGTCCTCCGAGTTCAGATTGCGGATAAATAGTTTCGTTTCTCGAGTTATGATAAAAGGCATTGAACGGTACAGTGCTGACCGCAGATGTACCCGTGCCGATTTCTATCTCAACCGGGTTGGTGCAATCCGTGCCGCCACCGGACGTGGTGGTGGTAAAGTTGACTACATCGCTCCAGTTGCTCTGCTCTTGCGTACAAATGGTACGAACATACACATCGTAATGGGTGCCTTCGGTCAGACCGGTAAGGGAGACGGAAGGAAGGGTGGAGGTAACAGTGGTACCGCTACCGTGGGCAAAACCGGAAACACCGTATTCAACCTCCCATTCGAGACCATTGCCTCTCGGAGTCCAAGCCACATCGGCGCTGGTGTTCTGGATATTGCTGACCGTAATCACTTCGGGATTCAGACAGCGCGGCGTTTGGATAACACTGATGTCATCAATGCCAAGATAATAGTTGTTGGCAGTACCGCCTGCATATTTGAAAGCAAGACGTTTACCGGCAAGAGAACCCACATTGATATCCACACGCGTCATAGTAGTGATTTTCGGGAGAGTTTGCAAGGTAACGAAAGTGTTTTCGTTGTTCACATTGGTCAGATAACCCACAGACAAGACACCGTTGGAAGCGGTAGTGCCCTCGTTTCTGTACCAGAAAGAGAGGGTGGCATCATCCGCGTCGATGGCAGGCATAATGGCATAGACGCTTTCGTTGGCAGCAGATTGGAAATAGAGGGAGCGGCTGCCCGTATGAATGTATGTGGTACTGCTGTTGACGTATGCCTTGGGATAAGTTCCGGAATAGCCGTTGTTGTTGATGAAAGCCCAGCATTCGATGTCGCTCGTTTGAGTAGCGTAATCCTCGAAGCCTTCTTCGTACGGCAGCTGTTTGTTTTCGCAACCCGTGGTGAAAGTCGTAGCAATCCAATTGCTTTCGCTGTTAGAACCGCAAACAGCCTTCACGCGCACATCATAGTTCGTGAGGGCGCTGAGGCCATTGAGGGTAATCCAAGGAGCATTGCTTACAGGAACGGAAACCCAAGTGTTCTCCGTTGCTTTCTTGTATTCAACTACCCAAGCCGACTCGTTGCCGCGCGGTGTCCAGGTCAGTTCCACACGGGTACCGACAACAGAGACAACTTCAACGGCGGAGGGCTCGATACAAGCGCTGAGCGTGGTGAAGTCTGCAGCGATATACTCGCTGGAGCTCGTAGCACTGCAGTTGGCCTTCACGCGCACCATATAATGGGTGTTCGGATCAAGACCAACCATATTGTAAGTGGTGGAAGCCACATTCACAGCCGTCCAAGAAGCGGCATTTTCGGTCTTGTATTCCACCGTCCAGGAAACCTGAGTGGAATCACCAGCGGTCCAAGCCAAGTTGGCAGTGTAGTTGGTGACATCCGTCACAGTGAGATTTGTGGGCTCTGCGCAAGCAGGCTGGTCGTTGCAAACAACACCAGAACCCACCAACTTGATATCGCTGCGGTATTTGCTGAAATACTTTGAACCGGAAGCGTTGGCAGGATCTGAATAGGAAACAGCGGAGTAGGTGTCACTGTAGTGGGAAATTGACTTGTTGTCTGTCGTGGACTGTGCCCAGAAAGAACCTCCGTTCCAAGTGTCATAACCTTCATAGTAAGCCACAACCAAATTGCTGGTGCCATCGTACATAAACGGTTGAGACAAAGTAAAGGTATTCCAACCCGTTGTGAAGGGACGATTACCCTCAACGTATGCCACTTGCGTCAATGTTGACGGATCAATATAGTCTGTATTGTCAGCAAACGTGGACTTCGTGGTGTTGGCCATCCAAATACGAATATTACCTGTCGTGGTACTGGTCGGAGCAGTTGTACAATAAAAACTGATTTCCGTGATGGGACCTGCCGGAATGTTCAATTCGGCAGCATCATAAATCTGCTGTGAATAGGTATAGTTGTATGTGCCGTAGAACGGGAGATAGCTGTTGGTTGTGGAACCATTGCCAATGGTCCTGTCAATGCTGGCTTGGATGCTGTTTTGGCAGTCGATGGTGAATTGGCCGGTGGTCCAAGCACTGGACGTGGCACCGCAATTGGCCTTCACACGCACATCGTAAGTGGTGTTGCCGTCGAGACCTGCCAATGTCACGCTGGTGGTGGAAGCATTCATAGAATGCCATTCGCTGTGGTCAGCATATTTGTACTCCACTGTCCAAGCGGTCTGGTCGGCGGGAGCCGTCCAAGTAACAACTGCCGTGGTGCCGTTCACCGTCGTGTTGAGGGCGGTGGGCTGCACACAAGTGGCCTCCACAATGGAGATGTTGTCGATGGCGGCAGGGAATTGATTTGCAACGCCGTCACCGTTGTTCATCCAGGAAAAAGCGAGACTCATATCACCAGCTAACTCAGGAGCGATGGCGATGGTAGCGGTACGCCACTCGTTGCTGCCATAGAATTGGTAGGCTTGTGTACCTGCTGCACTTCCCTGCGTCGAGAAAACAACTTGAAGAATGTCATTTTCATTACCCATAACCCTATAGTCGAAAGTGAGTATGGCGCCAGTGGCAGGAATACGCACGTGACGACCTATAACAGCAGCGCATAAAGCGTTGTCCACATATTTGTTGGTGGCACCATTATTAGATGTAATATATAACTTATTGTTATCAAATCCGGAAGCTTGGCCGATATACCATTTGTTAGCCATAGTGCTAATGTTGCTGAGACCATCGTCCGTATTATTGTCAAAGTCCACGTGATAAGGCAGGTTGGCAATCACTTCCACGATGTCAGAGGTGCTGCGCGGAACAATTTCAATGGTGTTGTTGTAACGGATAACATAGCCGGTCACGTTGACTTCGTCGTTGGCGTGAACCTGCTTGCCCGTAATGGTGCCCAGCGTGTTGTAAATCTGGGCGGTGGTATTTCCTTGGGAAATGTTGACGCCGCGAGTGGCTGAAGTAGTGCCGAAAGTATGGTCAGCAGCGATGGTGACACCTGTCACGGTTACCAATTTGGCCTCATAGTCAGCATAGTTGTTCACGATATCGGCCAATGTAACCTCCACAGGTTGCACCGGAGTACCGGCCACACCTTGTCCAGTGGGAAGACCGTTCACGGGTTTCATCTCTGCCAAACCGTTGAAGAGGGCGTATTCACCATACACACCGTCGGAAATCACATCGCCTTCCTGATAGGAGTTGGCCATCGTGCCATAAATGTAAAGGGCACCCGTGTTATCCTGCACGAAAGTGTAGTATTTGTTGGAGTATTGTCCGACAACGGTAACAGGACCCGTGATTTTGTAAACATCCGTACCAGCAGCGGCCTTGAAAGCGGCAATGTTGGCCACTTCCACAGGGATGCGGATAGTATAAGTGGCAGTAGCCACAGAACTGGTTTCAGAACCCAACACAGCGATAGCCTTGATGGTTGTGGTAGCGTTCACCGCAATGGGGGTGGTGTATTCGGTAGAAGCGATAGTAGGAGTGGTTCCATCCGTCGTGTAATAGATGGCAGCGCCGGCAGGACCCTCAAGCGTCACCGTCTGGGGCGCAAAATAGGTGCCGGCAGCCACCGTGAAGGTGGGAGGCAGAAGAGCAGCAGGAGCAGCAGTGCTGTAATAAACCTTGATTTGCGTGGCACGGAGTTGCTTGCTGGTCGTGTGGGCATTGTAGAATTTCAGACTGGAGGTGGCGTTCACGTTGGAAATGGTGTACACCAGGTTGGAATATGCAGCCTCAACGGCAGCACCGTTGTCCACCTCATATTTGATAGTAGGGTTGTTTGAAGAGGACGCCGTGGTGATTTCCACACCCGTGATGGCATAACCGGGAGCGGGCGTCAGCGTCATTTCATTTCCTTGTCCGTTGCCGTTGCTGCTGTAATAGAAACGCAAAGCAGTACCCGAATCATAATAGGCAGGACCTGCGGTTGTCGAACTTCCTTGCGCACAAGTGAAGGAAATGTTGTTGTCGATACTTCCACTGGTAAGGACTTGCGCATTGGTGTAGCCTTGGTCAGCAAAGACAAAAGTCACAGGTGATTGCGCAATCACATTACCTACAGCCATCAATGTCACCATCAGAATGACTGCCAAACTTTTCACCCCTTGGGTTAAAGTTTTGAAATTGTAGTGCTTTTTCATTTGAGTTGTTTTTAATTAATACTATTGTTTATTTATTGATATTCTGATATATACACTTTTCAGTCAGTCTATATTATGCCAATCAAAAAACGGGCAAATGTACAAAAATTTTTTACTACTTCATTTTTTTGCTCTTTTTTTTATCAATACTTCTTTGTTCACCTTTTTTCCCGTGCCCATTTTTTGTATTTTTGCCTTCCAAATTCTGTCGTATGAAAAAACTGCTTTTTATTCTGCTTGCTTGCACTATAGCATTGTCCGCCTGCCACAAAAAAGAGCAGGTGCCCACCCCGAAGCTGACCAAGCAACAAGAGACCAAGGCCAAAGAGGTCTCTGTCACTCTCAAACGCTACGAACAAGACCTTTTCTCCCTGGATATCAATCATCTGGCCGATGGCATCGCCGGATTGTACGGCCAATACCCCGAAAACCTCATTAGCAAAGACAGCTGGAAAAACCAACAGATGATTACCGGGCTCAAGGGCTACCTCAACGACCCCACCATCAAAGCCCTCTATCAGGAGGTCCAGAAACAGTACGCCTCGATGGACGACATCACCAACGCCCTCAACAAAGCCCTCAAAATCTACCTCACCCATTTTCCCGACGACTCCGTCCCCACCCTCTACACCCTCATCCCGGGTATGGACTTCGAGACCCCCTCCGTCTTTGGCTATGACGAGGACCTCTTCATCTGCCTTGATATGTACCTCGGCAAAAATTTCAAATACTACTCCGCCGCCGGCATGCCCAAGTTCATCGCCGAGCGTTGCGAACGCAAGTTTATCCCCCTTGACTGCTTCTCCAAAGGATTGGCATACAAGCATCTGCCAGAAAAAACACCAGTCACCGGCCTCGACTATATGATCCGCGAAGGCAAGAAACTCTTCTTCACCGCCACGATGTTCCCCGACACCCCGCCCCAAGACCTCATCGGCTACTCGGAGGAAAAATACCTGTGGGCCACCAAGTTCGAGAAACAGGTGTGGCAATACTTCATCGAACAGAATATGCTCTACTCCAAGGACGATGATGTCATCCGCCGGCTCGTGGAAGAGACCCCCTTCACCCGCGACTTCGGCAACGCCTCGCCCGGTCGCCTCGGCGCCTTCATCGGCTGGCACATCGTGGCCTCCTATATGAAAAACCACCCCGACTGCACCCTCCAGGAGATGATGAACCTCACCAACTCCCAGCAGTTCCTCAACAGCTCGCTGTATAAGCCGTAGTGCGAGGTGCGATGTACGAGGTACGATTTACGATTTGCGAGGTGCGAGGTGCGAGGTGCGAGGTGTGTCAGGTTTGCGTACTCCCCACACTGCGCTCCTTCGTCGCTTGTGCGGTTAACTCCACACTGCAGCTTTGTCTTGTGCATTGAACCCCACACTGCGCTCCTTCGTCGCTTGTGCGGGGTTACTAGGATTTTGTCCCTTTGGGACTGCTTAAGGAAAGTGTCAAATCAAAAAATTTACAATTATTTCTAAAAACAAATAAAATTAAAATATTTTTAAAAAAGATTTTGTTTTATAAAAACTTTTTTGTATCTTTGCCGCGAATTTTAAAAACACAACATTATGTCTGGTATTAATAAAGTTATCTTGATTGGTCGGTTGGGAAAGGACCCCGACATCAGAACCTTCGAAACGGGGGTTAAGAAAGCGTCCTTCACAATGGCAACGTCGGAAATCCGCAAGGACAAGGACGGCAACCGCACGGAACTCACAGAGTGGCACAACATTGTCTGCTGGCGCAATCTGGCGGAGAACGCCGAGAAATATCTCACCAAGGGCAAACAGATCTATCTGGAGGGCAAGTTGCGCACCCGCTCGTGGGAGGATAATGGGGTGAAGCACTACATCACGGAGATCGAGGCCAGCACCTTCACGATGCTGGGCACCAAGGCCGACAACGAACAACCCGTAGTCACGCAAGTGCCCAACGCCGACACCGTGCCCGTGGCTCCCGAACCCACATCGGTGCCCGACACTCCCGACGACCTGCCGTTCTAAAATCTCTCCCTGTATTACTCTGTAATTGGAAAAAAGCCTTCGTTTTTTCGCGAAGGCTTTTTTGTAACTATAAACGCTCCCGCCCTGCATTGCCGCAAAACATTCCCTTTTCCCGTGGCGTCTTCACGCCGCGGAGGCGCTAATTCCCCTTCTATTGTAGAAGGGGTGCCCGAAGGGCAAGGGAGTAACAACAGTCGCATCTGCTGGAAGAATTGGCTATTGTATTGTCAAGCTAAAGTTACAAAGGAAAGAATCATTCCCTTTTCCCGTGGCGCCTTCACGCCACGGAGGCGCCAATTCCCCTTCTATTGTAGAAGGGGTGCCCGAAGGGCGGGGTAGTAAAAAAACATTCATTATGAAAAACGATCTTATCATCAATGGCAAGAGAATAAAAGACAACTATATCCCTAACATTCCGAAGAACCTACAATTGTCGGAGTATGCGCGGAAAAATAGAAAAGCCGGAAACCTAGCTGAAATCGTATTTTGGCTTCAAGTCCATAAGAAGTCTTTCCACAAACTTGATTTCGACAGACAGAAAATCATTGGAAACTATATCGTTGACTTTTATGTAAAAAAACTCGGACTTGTTGTGGAAATTGATGGCGGCTCGCACAACGAAAAAATGGATTATGACGCAAAGCGTGACAAATTTCTCGAGGGACTGGGAATAAAGGTCTTCCATACAACGGACTATGACGTTCTGCAACACGTGGATATCGTGTTGGAGGATCTTAGGAAATTCATAGTTGAAAATTATGAAACTGAAGATGTTGAATAAGTAAGCAATCGTTATTCAAGGATGGCCTAACGGCCAGTCTCTCATATTACTACCCCGGCCTCCGGCCACCCCTTCTGCAACAGAAGGGGAGTTAAGGGGCGGAGGCACCAATATCAGTGCGCCTCGAACCAGTTGCTCCCCGCGTTCACGTCCACGTCCAAGGGCACGGAAAGGTGCATTGACCCGCTCATACAACGGCGCACCAACTCACTGAGCGTCTCCAACTCCTCTTTGCACGCGTCAAACACCAACTCGTCGTGCACCTGCAATATCATCTTGCTCTTGAGCTGCCGCTCCTGCATCTCCTTGAACACCTTCACCATCGCAATCTTGATAAGATCGGCGGCGGTGCCCTGGATGGGCGCGTTGATGGCGTTGCGCTCCGCCGCCTTGCGCAGCAATCCGTTCTGCGCGTTGATGTCGCGGATATAGCGGCGGCGACCCAGCAGCGTCTCTACATAGAGGTGTTCGCGGGCGAACTCCAACGTGTTGTTCAGATACTCCGTGATTTTCGGGAAACTGCGGTAGTAATCGGTGATGAGCTGGCGGGCGTCGGCTTGTGAAATCTGCAAGCGGTCGGCCAGCCCGAAGGCGGAGATGCCGTACAGGATGCCGAAGTTGACCGTCTTGGCCGACCGCCGCATATCCTTGGTCACCTCATCTTGCGGCACGCCGAAGATGTGCGCAGCCATCGCCGCGTGGATGTCCTCGCCGCTCTTGAAAGTCTCTATCATCCGCTCATCGCCACAGACGTGCGCCACGATGCGCAACTCAATCTGCGAATAGTCGGCGGCAAGAATAACGTGGTCGTCGTCGGAGGGCACGAAAGCCTTGCGGATGTCGCGACCCCGCTCGGTGCGCACCGGGATATTTTGCAGGTTCGGGTTCACCGAGCTGAGACGCCCCGTGGAGGTGACCGTCTGCGTAAACGTGGTGTGGATGCGCCCCGTCTTGGGATTAATCAATTGCGGCAAGGCGTCTATATAGGTGGATTTCAACTTGCTGAGCTTGCGCCACTCCAGAATCAGCGGCACAATGGGATGCTTGTGGGCCAGTTTCAACAGCACCTCCTCGCTCGTCTGATACTGCTTGCTCTTGGTGAGCTTGGCGTTCTCGATGATGCGCAGTTTCTCAAAAAGAATCTCCCCCAACTGCTTGGGCGAACCGATGTTGAACTGCATCCCCGCATAGTCGTAAATCTGCTTTTCAATATCACGGAGTTCCGTGTTCATCGTCTCCGAATTCTGCTGCAACGTCGGCACGTCCACCTTGACACCCACACGCTCCATTTCGGCCAGAACCGGCACCAAAGGCATCTCCACACGCTCGAATAACGTGATTAACGAATTGTCTTGCAACTCTTTGCGCAACAATGGGTAAAGCTGAACAAAACTGCTCACCCGCTCCACCGCCTGCGTCTGCAATTCACCCGCATTTCCGCTCAACTGACATCCCAAATACCCTGCCACCAAGCGGTCCAGTTCGTGCTTGGTCTCAGGCTGGATGAGATAATGGGCAATTTGCAGGTCAAAAATCGCGACTGTTGGCTCTATCTTGAATGCTTTCAAGTATTTGTATGTGGATTTGCTGTCGTGCATCACCACCACGCGGTCTCCTGTGAAAATCCAGCGCAACAGCGTCTGGTAATGGCGGTGCTCGCTCTCCACAAAATGGTAGCGGCAGCACTCCGCGTCGAGGGCAAAGGCGAAGCCCGCAATGCGCTCCTCCTGCCGAATCCAGTCAAAATAGAGCGGGGCTCCATCGTAAGGTGAGGAAATATTTTCCACGTCGGCAGGTTGTTGCAGCTCCGGCACCTCATCGGGCGACTCCACACACACTACCTTTGGCAGGATTTTCACCCTTTCGGGAGCGCTCTCCCCCACCCCGCCAGTTTCCTGCGGTTGCGAAAACAGGTCAACCTCAGCGGGTGCTGTCGACTTGAGCGAGAGGTCCCGGAAAATACGCTGCGACAGAGCGTTGAACTCCAGTTCTGTGAAGACTGCTTTCAACTTGGCCGGGTCGGGGCCCAGGTAGGCCATCTTCTCGAAATCGCACGTGATGGGAACATCTATCATAATGGTAGCCAGCTGTTTCGATAGCAGGGCCTGCTCTTTGTATTCCAGCAGGTGCTGGCGCTGTTTCTCTTTGTCAAGGTTAATGCCGCAGGCGTACATATTCTCGATAGAGTCGTAATTGGCCAGCAGTTTCTTGGCGCTCACAGGGCCCACGCCGGGCACGCCGGGGATGTTGTCGGAGCTGTCGCCCTGCAGACCGAGGATGTCAATAAGCTGCTCGGGACGTTTGATACCGTATTTCTGGCAAATCTCCTCCGGACCGAGGATTTCCGCCGGCTGGCCCATCTTGCCTGGCTTGTACATCTTGATGTTGGGCGACACCAGCTGGCCGTAGTCCTTGTCGGAGGTCATCATATAGACCTCAAAACCCTCTATCTCTGCGTGCTTGGCCAGAGTGCCCACCACGTCGTCGGCCTCGTAGCCGTCCATCTCCACAATAGGCACGCGAAAGGCCTCGAGGATGCGCTTGATATAGGGCACGGCGTTGATGATATCGTCGGGCGTGGCCTCGCGGTTGGCCTTGTACTCCTCAAACTCGGCATGGCGGAAAGTGGGCGCACCCGTGTCAAACGCCACGGCGATGTGGGTCGGCTTCTCGTTCTTCACCAACTCGTAGAACATATTGGTGAACCCTAAGATAGCGGAGGTATTCAGCCCCTTGGTAGTATAGCGCGGACTCTTGATCATAGCATAATATGCTCTGAAAATCAAGCCCATAGCATCAATAAGAAATAGTTTGGGTCTCATTGGATGTTTTTGTTATGATAAATGATAATCTCGATTCTCTATAAAAATGCCTGACTACAGGTCGTTCACGGGCTTGCTGTAGTCGCGGACTCCAAAAATCGCGCTCCCGATGCGCACAAAGGTGCTGCCCTCCTCCACTGCTATTGGGTAATCGTCGGTCATTCCCATCGACAGTTCCTTGAAATCGGGATTATTCTGGAAGTAATTGTCTTTCAGGTGGATAAAAATATCGTGCAG